>Ga0210006_1000554_pt1 | contig 29393 bp, 28 predicted proteins | sample CryGey02umfilter_2_FD_185452 | JGI IMG/M metagenome (GOLD analysis project Ga0210006, IMG submission 185452) | Groundwater microbial communities from aquifer in Utah, USA - Crystal Geyser 4/10/14 0.2 um filter (SPAdes) (version 3) | ecosystem: Environmental > Aquatic > Deep subsurface >... | reverse complement strand
CGGTCAAATCCAATTGATCCACCACCTCCACCACAAACCGCGCCAAATGATCGTCGGGCAGCCAATCCGACAACGACGGCGCAAGCAAATACGGGGCACGGCGGTCGGCGGGGATGAATCGGCTCATCATCGGGGCTCCTCGGCTTGTTACGACAGATGCCTCATATCATGCCTCATATCGTCTCATGTCCTTGGGAAAAGTCCGACAGACTCCTAGGTGGGAGAAGATGCTGCCCGGTTTTGTCCCCTCTCCCCAGACCTGGGGAGAGGGTTAGGGTGAGGGGTGGTGCAGGCAGGCAACGTTGTTTCCACGGTCCCCGAGTTCGGTTTGTCTCCCATTCCAACCCATCCAACCCGCTTGGCTCCCCCTCACCCCGACCCTCTCCCCCTGAGGGGGCGAGGGGGAAAAGTACTGGTCTATCAATTTTTGGCCATGCCCGCTGATCCCGAGCCCGTCGAAGGATGAAGGGCGGCACAATCACTCCCCGTCCCCATTCCACCCTCGCTTTTATAATCTGCGTTCATCTACGTTAGCGGCGGACAGCTCTTCGTCTTCCCCCCCAAAAAACGCCTCAATCCTGCTTAAGTAGGAGCGGCCCCCGAGCGCGAAGCATTGGAGGGACGCGCTGCGTCGCGTCCACTTTGGGTGCATTGAAGGAACAGCGGCCACGATGCAGCACGCCCCTCCCAAGAGATCATCCCGAGCTTTCCGGTCGCCCGAAGCCTGTCGAAGGGTGAGGGGTAGCCGATCAACCCCAATCGCTCCATAAAACCCCCAGTTTTTGTCCCCTCTCCCCAGAACTGGGGAGAGGGTTAGGGTGAGGGGTGAAGCAGGGAGGCACCGCTGTTTCCAGCGCCCCCGCCTCCAGGTTGTTTCCCATTCCCCTCGGCCTATCTCTTTGCCAACCCACTGCCCCGCGTTACCCTTCGTAACATTTCCCCCATCCGCCACCCCCAGGAGCTCTTCGTGCCCCACATCCTCATCGTCGACGACGAAGCGGTGATTCGACTGTCGCTCAGCCGCCTGCTGACCCGGCACGGCCACGAGGTGGCGGTGGCCGGGAGTGTGGCCGAGGCCCGCGCCCTGGGCCCCTGGGACCGCTTCGATCTGATCGTCACCGACCTGCGCATGCCGGGGGAGGATGGGCTGGCCATCGTGCGGGAGGCCTCCGTGCCGGTGGTGGTCATCACCTCGTTCGCCACCGTGCGCTCGGCGGTCGACGCCATGAAAGAGGGGGCGGTCGATTATTTGCCCAAGCCCTTCGATCACGATGAGTTGCTGCTCATGGTCGAACGCATCGCCAAGCAAGAAAACCAGCGGCGCAAGAGCGCCGCCATGGCCGCAGACGTGGCCCGCTGTTTCCCGACCCGGCTGATGGGCAACCACCCCGCCCTGGGCGAGGCGGTGCGGATGGGGGCCAAGGGGTTGGGGGCGGGGCTGCCGATCCTCATCTGCGGCGAGACCGGTACCGGTAAGGAGCTGGTCGCCCGCTCCATCTTCGAAGAGAGCCCGCGCCGCATGGGGCCCTTCGTGGCGATCAACTGCGCCGCCATCCCCGAAGCCCTGATGGAGTCCGAGCTTTTCGGCCACAAGCGCGGCGCCTTCACCGGGGCCGACGCCGACCGGGTTGGGCTGGTCGAGGAGGCGCGGGCTGGGGTGCTTTTTCTCGATGAGATCGCCGAGCTTTCGCTCACCGCCCAGGCCCGCCTGCTGCGGGTGTTGCAAGAACACAAGGTGCGCCGGGTGGGCGAAAACGAGGACCGCCCGGTCGATTTTGTCTTGGTCGCCGCGACCCACCAAAACCTGGAGCAGCGGGTGGCTGCGGGGATGTTCCGGGCCGATTTGCTGTTTCGCATCCAAGGGATCCGCCTCGATGTCCCCCCTCTGCGCGAGCGGGGCGACGACGTGATGTTGCTGGCGGGCCTCTTTTTGCAGCGGGCCTGCCAGCGCATGGCCCGTACCGTTCCCGAGTGGAGCGACGAGACCCAGGAATTGCTGCGCCGCTACCGCTGGCCGGGCAACGTGCGCGAGCTGCTGCATGTGGTGGAACGGGCGGCGCTCATCGCCGACGGGGGCTGGATCCACCCCCCCCATCTTCCCCCCGAGATTGCAGGGGAGGGGGGGGCGGTGGGCGAACCGGGCGAGCCCCTCGACATCCACGACCACTTCCGCGCCACGGTACTGAAATACCAGGGGGCGATGGGGGAGACCGAACTGGCCAAGAAGCTGGGGATCAGCCGCAAAACCCTGTGGGAGCGCAGGAAGAAGATGGGGATTCCAAGGTCGTAGGGCTTTGGGGGGGAAAGGCATTGAATCCGCGGATGACGCAGATTCACACGGATGAATAAAACCAAAAGGGGGGCGCCATTCCGGGGCGACGTCGTCGAACCCGGAATCCACCCGCCCACCGTCGCGCCCATGAAAATCGAATACTGGTGCGTGCGGGGGAGACCGGCTCACCCCTCGCCCTTCGACAAGCTTCAGGCGACCGGAAAGCTCGGGATGAGCGGGTTTTTGATGGACAACAACCTGGGGAAACGCTGATTAAAGGCGCCTGCCTTGAATCGGCGCGCTACGCAAAAACCAATAGTAGGCGCCTTGAGGCGGCGTCGTTTTGGCTTCGTTTTCAAAATCAGCAGAGCTTCGGCGACTTAGGTCGCCTCCTACGTTCCCGATTTTGGCGACCCATCCCTGGGGCGCTCGGAAGCGCTCTTAAATCAGCGCTTCCCTAGGAGTCTGTCGGACTTGAGATCGTCCTACTCGGCAATTGCTCCTGCATTGCTCTACCTCCTGCATCCATGCAGTCGTGCGCCGGCGGGTAATCGGTCCAAATTTCCCCGGTTTTTCGTCACATAGACACCACTATGATCCTCAAAACCGTGAAAATTCCGCCTCGATTCCCCACTCGGCTCGCTACGGACGCTCAAGCCCGACAGACTCCTAGCTCCCCCTTTGAGCGTCCCTCCCCCGGGCAGGGGGGGGACAGGTGGGGGTCGAATGCCGCAATCGGAGGCGACACCCCGCTAGGAAGCAGCAGGTTTCGATAGGGATCGGGAAGGGTCGCCCCTCCCCGACCCCTATCAAGCAGGACTGAGGAGGTGTGGTTTGTGGCAGACCCACCCAAGGCCGCGGGTCGATTGCGCTCGAACCCAGGCTCCACGCTCCACCCGACCGACTTAAATTCGCTGAAAATCAACGCCATCTGCCGATCGATCTCTTGGGATTTGGAATCGGGCGCCCCCCCTTCCCGCACACCTTGCCGCACCCTTGCGCCCTACTCCGCCACCTGCGGCAACCACACCGTGAATACCGCCCCCCCCTCGGGCCGATTGCGCCAGGTCAACCGTCCGTGGTGGTCCTCGACGATCCCCAACGCCACCGAAAGCCCCAACCCCGTCCCCTGTCCGGCCGATTTGGTGGTGAAGAAGGGATCGGCGATCCGCTCCAGCAGCTCGTCGGGAATGCCGGGGCCGTTGTCGGAGACCGCGATGCTCACCCCCCCCTCGGCGCGGTGGACCGCGACCCAGACCTTGCCCCCCTGCCCCACCTCCTCGGCCGCGTTGCCGATCAGGTTGAGCAGCACCTGCACCAAACGCTGCCGCTGCCCCAGTACCCGCATATCGCGGGGGCAATCGGGATCGCGGCGCAGCTCGATTCCCCGCCGTTTGGCCTGAATTTGGGCCAGACCCAACGCCTGATCGACCGCCTCGCAGAGGTCGATCGGCTCCAGCGGCTCAAAGTCGCTGCGCGACATATCGAGCAGTTCACGCACGATCACCGCAATCCGCTCGCTCTCGCTGCGGATCAGCGCCACCCCCTCGCGGTAGAAACCGGGGTCGTCCTCCTCGGTCATGTTTTGCGCCAGGGAGTGGATTGAGGTCAGGGGATTGCCGATCTCGTGGGCGATCCCCGCCGCCATCTGGCCGATGGTCGCCAGCCGGTCGGCGTGGCGCAGTTGGCGGTTCAGTTCCCGTTCCCGGGTGACGTTTTCGATCACCACCACCCGCCCCTGCTCGGGGGGGGGCAGCGGCGCGCTGCGGCCTCGCCAGGCGGCGCCCGACCCCTGGGAGACGGTCACCGCTTCAAGCTCGGCGCTTAAGAAGGGGGCGATTTGGGGCAGCACCTCGCGCCAATGCCGCCCGGTTACCGCCCCCCCCTGCACCCAGCCCATCTGCCGCATGCTTTCGTTGATGAGGGTGATCCGCCCGCTGCGGTCGAGCACCACCACCCCAATGGGGGCGACGCCCAGAATCTGGTCGAGGTAACGGCGCAGCCGGTCGAGCTCGCCGGTCAAATCGCCCAGGTTGCCCCGCGCCTGGGCCACCCGCTGCTCGATGATCTTGATGGTGTCGGCAATCGCGGCGGGAGCGGTGGTGCCGGCCAGGCGACGGTCGATCACCATGTGGGCGATGGTGGGGCCGAACATGCCCGACAGTTGACGTTGCAACTGCGCCCGCACCCTGGCGGTGTCGCCGGGGTCGGTGATGGCACGAACCCCGGTCGCAGCCTGGGCCGCCTCGATCTCTTGTCGGGCCATCTCGGCCCCCAGCACCTCGGCCAACCGCCCCTCGATCTCGCCCAGACTCGTCACCCCCTCAACCACCACCTGCGGCGCGACCCGCTCCTCTTGGCAGAGCAGGGCCGCTTCGGCCTCGGATGGGGTGGGGTGGTCGCGCATCGATACGATCCAGAACAGGCCGCCGTTGACCAGCAGGCTCCAGAACACCCCGTGCGACAACGGGTCGATGCCCACCATGCCGAACAGGTGCTCGGGGTGGAGCCACGACAGACCGAACAATCCGACCTCCAGCCAGCCGCCGGGCAACACCCCCGAGCGGACCAACACCGGCACCACCAGCGTCAGCAGCCAAACCGCCATCCCCCCGGTCAAACCCCAGCGCACCCCCTTGGCGGTGGCGCCGGTCCAGAACAGAACCCCCAGCATCCCCGGCACGAATTGCAAAATGGCGGCGAACGAGACCAGACCGATGGCGGCCAGCCCCGAGCGGCTGCCCAACGCCTGGGCAAAGAGGTAGCCCAACAGGATGATGAAGGCGATCAGCAACCGCTTGCCCTGCAACAGCCAGCGGTAGAAGTCGGGGGTACGGGCGGGGGAGAAGGCGACCGGCAGCAGCAGGTGGTTCATCGTCATGGTCGACAGCGCCACCGCCGAAACGATGACCATCGCCGCCGAGGCCGAAAATCCCCCCACCAGTACCAGCAGCGCCTGCCAGGGATGACCGGTGGCCAGCGGCAGGCCGATGACGAAGTAATCGGGGGGCAAGTTCAGGCCGAGCGCCAGCCCCACCGCCGCGATCGGCACCGTCGGCAGGGTGATCCACCACAGATAGAGCGGCACCCCCCAGCGGGCCGAGCGGACGTGGGCCGGGTCGCGGTTCTCGGTGAACAACATGTGAAACTGGCGCGGCAGCAGCATGAAGGCGAAGAAGGCCAGCAGCAGCATGGTGAACCACTGCCCGTTCTCGCCCGGCTGCACCGCCAGGGTTTCGCTTAAGCCCGTATCGACCAACGCCCGGTCAAGCCCATCCAGCCCCCCCAGGGTGACCAACGCCAGCCCCCCGGCAACGAGGATCGCCACCAATTTGACCAGCGACTCGAAGGCGACCGCCACCACCAGCCCCTCCTGCCGGGTCTCCATCGAAAAATGGCGGGCGCCGAAAAGGACCGAAAAAACGACCAAAATAACGGTGATGACGAACGAGAACTCCGCCTGGGGATCGAGACCGGTCAGCGCCGCCATCGAGCCACCGATGGCCCGAATTTGCAGGGCGATGTAGGGGACGACGCCAATCAGGGCGACGAGGGTGACCAGGATTCCGACCGAGCGGCTGCGGTAGCGAAAAGCGAGCAGATCGGCAATAGAGGCAAGGCCATAGCGGTGGGTCAGGCGCAGGATCGGTTCCAACCAATAGGGGGCCAGAATCATGGCGAGCGTCGGACCGAGGTAGATGGTGAGAAAATGCAGCCCCGTCTCGGCCGCCGTCCCCACCGAGCCGTAGTAGGTCCACGAGGTGCAGTAGACCGAGATCGCCAGGGTGTAGATGGCCGGATGGCGGATGCCGCCGCGTCGCTCGGCCCAATAGGCGATGCCGAAGAGCAGCCCCAGGTAAGCGACCAACACCCCCAGCACCAGCATCGGATCGAGGTGGGCCACGCTCATGTGCGGATGCGGAAGATCAAGGCGATGGCGCCCGCCCAGCACACCATGATCCCCAGCCAGCTCCCCACCCCGACCGGATGGCCCACCAACATGCCGAGCAGCGGCCAGGTGAAGAGCAGCAGGGCGGCCAGGAAGAGGATCGGCGATTTGTGGGGGGATGGGGTCATAGGGGCCCGGGTTGCTCCTGGAAGAGGGGGCAGAATGCGGCAGGGCGTGGATTTTTAGGCGGCACAGCCCAACGCGCCACCCCCTTGTGGTCGTGGGTCGCTTGGGGTGGATTTCAGCAGGTCGGTTGTTGCTTCAAAAGTGAGCGGCTGGGGTGACCACAACGTGGGCCGCCGCGTTTCGGCGACAAGGCCCGCTGTTGCTTATTCGAAGGGGTGTGCTCCGTCGTGGCCGCTTTTGTTTTTGGAACGAATGGCGGACGCGATGCCGCTCGTCCCTCCAGTGAGCACCTCGGACGGGGTGGGGTTGGGGTGGCGGGGTTGCCTACTTCATTCTCGGACAGAAGTCCGCTCCTACACCCCCCACTCGCCCCACTCCACCAACCCAAACCCCTACCAATCCTCACTTTTGTGCCCCACCCCCTCCGCTAATCCTATTATTGACAACATTCGAATATTCTTATTTACTTGAGTCGTTGATCCGACGTGGAGTGTTGATTCCATGCTCGTTTCTTCCCCTCCACCCTCAAAGCCGCGCCTGCCCAGGCGCGGTTTTTTTTTGCCGGCACCAACAAGCGCGGGATGCCCCCGTCCACCGGGTCGAGTATCATCCGCGGCTTTTCCCCCTCTGCCACGTAGGACACACCATGTACACCCAATCCGGCAGTGAGCGTCACGCTTTGCGTAGCCGTGCACACGGCCTCAAACCGGTGGTCATCATCGGCACCAAAGGGCTCACCCCCGAAGTGGTCAAGGCGATCGACGAGGCGCTGGCCCACCACCAACTTATCAAGGTCAAACTCCCCCCCGCCGCCGAGCGCGAAGAGGATTTGATCGAGCAGATCGCCGATCAACTCAAAGCCGAAACGGTGCAAACGGTTGGCCGCATCGCCGTGCTCTACCGTCCCAAACCGGAAGAAAACAAACGATGAGCCAACCGGTCGACCTGACCCCCCTGACCGAGGTGATGGCTCGGCTGCGCGATCCCGAAACCGGTTGTCCCTGGGACTTGCAGCAGAATCACGACAGCCTCAAGCCCTACCTGATCGAAGAGGCCTTCGAGGTGCTCGACACCCTGGAGTCGGGCGATATACAGGGGCTTAAAGGGGAATTGGGCGATCTGTTGCTGCAAATCGTCTTCCACGCCCGGCTGGCCGAAGAACGGGGCGATTTCGACATGGCGGGGGTGATTGCCGCCATCGTCGACAAGATGGTGCGCCGTCACCCCCACGTCTTCGGCGATAACACCGCCGCCGGCAACGCCGAGAGTCACGACAAGCAGTGGGAGGCGATCAAGGATGCCGAGCGCGGCGGCGCCTCGCGGCTGGCCGACGTGCCGCGGGGCCTGCCCGCCCTGCACCTGGCCGCCAAGATGCAAAAGCGTGCCGCCACCCTCGGCTTTGAGTTCCCCTCGTCGTTGGAGGCGATCCACAAGCTGGTGGAGGAGGTGCACGAATTCGAGGCCGAGATTCAGGCCCGCGAAATGGAGCGGGCCGAAGAGGAGTTCGGCGACATCCTCTTCGCCATGGTCAACGTGGGCCGGATGCTGGGGGTGCGGCCCGAATTCGCCCTGCGCGGCGCCACCCTGCGCTTTGTCGAACGCTTCACCCATGTCGAGGCCAACATCCGACAGGCTCGCAGCCAGGGGGGCAACCCCGATCTGGAGCAGATGGAGCAGTGGTGGCAAGAGGCCAAACGAATGCAACGTGCATCAACCGAAACATCGTCCAACATCGAAGAGAAAAAACCATGAGTTTGCTGCCTGCCGCCGTCCGTGCCGCCCGCGCCGCCGGAGCCGAAATCCGCCGCTCCTTCGGCGAACGGGACCGTTTCGACGTCGCCAAGAAGGGCCCTCAGGATTTCGTCACCTCCGTCGACCGCAAATGCGAGGCGATCATCCGCGAAACCCTCCTGGCCGCTTACCCCGGCCACGCCATCCTCGGCGAAGAAGAGGGACTCAAAGGTGCCAATGACGCCGCCATCACCTGGGTGGTCGATCCCCTGGATGGCACCACCAACTTCATCCACGGCCTGCCCATCGTCTCGGTTTCGATTGCGGCGGTCACCCTGGGCAAGGTGGTGACCGGAGTGGTGTTCGATCCGATCCACGACGAGCTTTTCACCGCCGAGCGGGGCAGTGGCGCCCAGCTCAACAACCGCCGCCTTCGCCTGTCCCCCGAGACCAAACTGCGCGAATCGGTGCTGGCCACCGGCTTCCCCTTCAAGAAGATCGAGTTGATCGAGCCCTACATGCCGCAATTCCGGGCGATGCTCCCCCGCTCCATCGGGGTGCGCCGCATGGGTTCGGCCGCCATCGACCTGTGCTACACCGCCGCAGGGCGGTTTGGCGGCTTTTGGGAGTTGGGGCTCGCCCCCTGGGACATCGCCGCCGGCACCCTGATTTTGCAAGAGGCGGGTGGATTCGTGACCGACCTTGAAGGTGGCAGCGACTTTTTGCGCAGCGGCAACGTCGTCGGCGGCGCCCCCGCAGTGCACCGAGAAATGCTCGAAGTGTTGGCCCAGGTCAGGGCCGGGCAGCTCGGGCAGGCGTAAGGGATGGGGAGGATGGTCATGGTGGGGAGCGCTATGGTGAATGCGCCGCGTTTATCGACCGCCCTCCGGTCCGTGCGGTCGGGGTTCGTTCGTCCCCTCATATCCCCCCGTCCCCCCCTTAGAAAAAGGGAGGGGACATGAGCGTCCGTGCCCCCCATCCGAATACCCCCCCCCCTTTTCAAAGGGGGGTCGGGGGGGATTTTCGCGGGACAGGGGGGGATTTCCCGCCGTCACAACCCATCCTCCCGGCAACCGTCATGACCCTGCTGCGCCCCCTGCACATCGGTCCCGTCGTCGCCCCCAACAACCTGCTGCTGGCCCCGCTGGCTGGAATCACCTCGCTCCCCTTCCGCCGCATGGCCAAACGGTTCGGCGCCGGGGTGGTGGTCAGCGAGATGCTGTCGGCCAACGCCACCGTGCAGGGGTCGATCAAGACCCACGCCATGGCCGCCATCGCCGACGACGAGCGGCCGGTGGGGATTCAACTGGCGGGGAGCGACCCCGAGATGCTGGCCGAGGCGGCCCGCATCCACGCCGATCTCAACCCCGACTTCATCGACATCAACATGGGTTGCCCGGTCAAAAAGGTGGTGAAGGGTCTGGCCGGGTCGGCGCTGCTGCGCGACGAGCTGCTGGTTGGACGCATCTGCGCCGCCACCGTCAAAGCCTCCCCCCTGCCGGTGACCCTTAAGGTCCGTCTGGGCTGGGATGAGGCCTCGATCAACATCCACCGCATCGCCCGCATCGCTGAAGAATCTGGCATCGCCATGCTCACCGTTCATGGCCGCACCAGGGCGCAGATGTTCTCGGGGCGCGCCAACTGGCAAATCATCGGGGAGGTTGCCGCCGCGCGCTCCATTCCGGTCATCGGCAATGGCGACGTGGCCAGCCCCGAAGACGCCGAGGCGCTGCTCAAAACCGGGGTTGCCGGGGTGATGATCGGGCGGGCCGCTTTAGGGCGCCCCTGGTTGTTCGGCCAGATTCTCGCCCATTTGCAGGGGCAGCCGGTCCCCGCCGACCCGACCCCCGCCCAGCGCGTCGAACTCATGGCGAGGCTCTTCGACGACCTCAAAATCCACCACGGCGAGCGGATTGGCTTGATGCTGGCCCGCAAGTTCGCCGCCTGGCTCACCCACGGTTTGCCCGGCTCCGGCGCCCTGCGCCAGGCGATCCACCACGCCCCCGATTGGGCCAGCCTCACCGCCCTGCTCGAAGAGGCGCGCGACCGGCTAGAGGGGGAAACGGCGTGATTTCTGCCGAAGCAATCCGGGTTTTGGACGAACTGCCCGGCGGCTGGATGGTGGTCGGCCCCGATGATCGCATCGTCTGGGTCAGCCACGCCGCCCAAGAATGGCTTGAGAGCGGCGCCGCCACCCTGACCAAAGCCCCTCTGCGCGAAGGCACCCCCCTGCGCGGCCTGCTCGCCCCCCTGCTGGAGCGGGTGCGGATGCGTCATGCCGAGGTGATCCTGCGCGAAGGGATGCTCGAATTACCCGGCCGCGCCCCCAAACCGGCCCAGATCGAGCTGGCTCCCACCAAGCTGCTCAGCGGCGGGATTTTGGTCCACGTCATCCCCAGAGAGCACCCCGCTTTGGGACGGCGCGAGCACCACATCGAAGAGCTCAACCTGCTCACCCAGATGGCCCACGTGGTCGCCCACGAGGTTAAAAATCCCCTGGGGGGCATTCAGGGGGCGGCGCAGTTGCTCGGCATGGAGGCCGACGGCGACGACCAAAAAAAAATGGTCACCATGATTATCGAGGAGACTGCCCGCATTCGCCGTCTGGTCGACGATCTGCTCAACCTGACCGAACCGCTCAAACTCAAGCAGGAGCCGGTCAACATCCACGAGGTGCTCGACCGTGTGGTGCAGACCCTGAAGATGGATCCCGCCTTCGGGCTTAAACCCGAGGCGATCTTCGATCCCTCGCTCCCCCCCGTTCTGGGCGACCGGGACCGGATGATCCAGCTCTTCCTAAATCTGGCCAAAAACGGGCTGGAGGCGATGGGGGGTGAGGGCAAAATCGTCCTGACAACTGCAGCCGCCTCCGATCTCAAGTTATCCTCCCCCGGCTCCGGCCCCTTGATCCGGGTGACGATCCGCGATTTTGGCCCAGGCTTGCCCCCCGAATTGCTGCAACGGGTTTTCACCCCCTTCTTCAGCACCAAACGCAACGGCATGGGCATTGGTTTGACGGTGGCCCAGCGTATTGTTTTGGCCCACGGCGGCTTGATCGTGGCCGAAAATCAACCGCACGGCGGGTTGGCGATCCACACCTACCTCCCCTCCTGCTCCGATGAACAGTAAGGAAACAACCTCCATGACCCGACCGATTTTCATCGTCGACGACGACCGTTCGATCCGCTGGGTGCTCAACCGCCGTTTGAGCGGCGCCGGATTCGAGGTGCGGGAGTTCGAGTCGGGCAAGGGGGTACTTGAGGGGGTGGCCGAGGTTCGTCCCTCCCTGATCTTTCTGGATGTTTCGATGCCCGACGTCAGCGGCCTCGATCTGCTGCGCGAGATTCAAGCCGGATTCCCCGATCTGCCGGTGGTCATCATGACCGCCCTGACCACCGTCGATACCGCCGTGGACGCCTTCGGTCGCGGCGCGGCGGAGTACCTGCCCAAGCCCTTTGACCTCGACATCGCCTTAGAGCTGGCGCAGCGCTTGACCCAGGCGTCGGCGGGCAAAGGGGCTGCCAAAGAGGAGACCGGCAGCGCGCCGGGGATCATCGGCAAGGCCCCGGCGATGCAAGAACTCTTTCGCGCCATCGGCCGGGTCGCCCCCACCGAACTAGCGGTGCTGGTGCACGGCGAATCGGGGACCGGCAAGGAGCTGGTCGCCCAGACGATCCACCGCGCCAGCCGCCGCGCCGCCGGCCCCTTCGTGGCGGTCAACATGGCAGCGATCCCCAGCGAATTGATGGAGGCCGAGCTTTTCGGCCACGAGCGGGGCGCCTTCACCGGGGCGGTGCAAAAACGCAGCGGTTACTTCCAGCAGGGCAAGGGGGGGACCCTCTTCCTCGACGAGATCGGCGACATGCCGCTCTCGACCCAAACCCGGCTGCTGCGGGTGCTGCAAGAGCGGGAGTTCACCCCGGTCGGCAGCACCATGCCGATCAAGGCCGACGTGCGCATCGTCGCCGCGACCCATCAAGACATGGAGCAGCAGGTCGCCTCGGGCCGCTTCCGCGAAGACCTTTTCTACCGCCTCAACGTCATGCCGCTGGAGATCCCCCCCCTGCGTGATCGCCCCCAGGATATCCCGCTGCTGCTCAAGTACTTCATCCAAAAGGTGGCGGTGGAGCTGGGGATCAAACCCAAGGACTGCACCCCCGGCGCCCTGGAGCGCATGGTCCGCCACCCTTGGCCCGGCAATGTGCGCGAGCTCGAAAACATGGTGCGGCGGCTGATGGTGCTGGTGGCGGGGGAGCGGATTACCGTGGCCGACCTGCCCAAGAGCATGCAGCAGCAACGCGAGGGGCTGGGACTGGCAGAGACGGTGGGGCAGGTGCTTGACCGGTTCTTCGGGTCATTGGACGGCAACCGTCCGGTCAATTTGATGGAGGTGGTGCTGGCTGAGGTCGAACGCCCCTTGATCGAGCGGGTGCTGGAGCGGACCAACCAAAACCAGGTCGAAGCGGCTTTGATGCTGGGGATCCATCGCAATACGTTGCGTAAAAAGATGGCCGAATATGGTTTGTCGGGGCGGGGACGGGGGAGGCCGGTTTCAGAGGGGTAAAGAACAGGCAAGGCGAGGAGCCTGTAAATCAGCCTTAAAGAAACGCCGATTCAAGGCCTCCTGCCTTGAATCGGCACGCTTCGCCAAAACCAAAAGTAGGCGCCATGAGGCGGCGTCGTTTTGGCTTCGCTTGCAAAATCAGCAGAGCCTCGGCGACTTAGGTCGCCTCCTACGTTCCTGATTTTGGCAGCCCCTCCTTGGGCTGCTCGGAAGGGCCGATAAAGCTTGTAGGGCTGCCCTTGAGTTTCAACGCCTTGCTTGGGGGATTGCTCCCATTCAACCCCCCATATTCGGCATCATTGTCCCCCCCCTGAACCACAATAATCCCCTGTCCCCACCGTCCGCTTAATCTCAAACCCCGCCCCCGGCACCAAAATGAACTCGCTCCCCCCCTCTTCGAACTTGGGATTGCCCCAATCGAAGGTGTAACCCAGGCCGGTCCAGGGGGGGCCGGAGGCGGTGCGGTAGTCTGTGGTGTAGAGGTTATTGAAAAAGGCGGCATAGTCGTGGATGCCGGGGACGCTGGGCACCGTCTTGCCGAAGGTGAGGTTGCAGGTGGCGTCATCGATTTCGGGGTCGACGCAGGGACGGAACATCTGGGCCGGGTCGACCCACATCTCGATGAATAGGTCGTAGCTCCAGCTCGGATCGAGCCCCAGGTATTGCTTCAAACGCAGGTTGAGGTCGGCGAGGGTCGCTTGCGGGTGAGACTGGGTGAAGGCTTGGCAGAAGCGCTGCACCTGAGGGGCTGCGGTGACCCAGGTGACGTAGGCCTCGGAGGGGGCGGTAGCGGTTTGACCCTTGTAAAAGCTGTCGTAACTGGATTGGCTCTTCCAAGCCACCACCAACAGCTTGGTGTGGTCGGCACTCCACACCAAATTGGGATTGTCGGGGGTGATGGCGACCAGGTTGTGGACCACCTCGGTGGGCAGCGCCACCGAAGCGTCGCGGATCGCCGCCGCGTAATCTTGGTTCGGCTGCCCCGCCTGAGCCGGAAAGGCCAGGACCAAAAGGATCAGGCCGATCCACCGTTGCATCGTTGCGATTCCTGCTGCCGCCGTCGTCATGACCACCTCCATGGGTTTTACCTTGGGCTTGTTTGCCATCCAATCCAAATAATCAACGTCAAAAACAATCGTTAATCGCGCCGGGGGCGGCGCTCCTACACGTTTTTTGGATTTCGCCGACCCGCGTTTTTACGGGATCCCATCCGGTTCGGCAAACCCCTTGCCCCCGCCACACCAACCACCCCCCAAAAGCAGCCGCGTCACGAGCACCGGGAAGACCAGCATGTTGAGGATGTATTCCGACCGGGTAAGGTCGGGGGAGCTCTTGCGCATCTGACGAAACACCACCCGCCCCCCTCCCATCACGCCACCACACCAAGCTGCGCAGCACTTGGCGCTCAACCCCTTGGTGACTGCGGTGGCACGGTGCGATAGGTGGTCAAGGCGGCATTGCAACCCAGATCGCGGGCCTTTAAAGAAACGCCGATTCAAGGCCTTCTGCCTTGAATCGGCACGCTACGCAAAAAACGTGGTAGGTGGCGCCAGTGTCGCCCGTTTGTTGTACCGCCGCCCCGAGGCCCGAATGCGACAACGTCGTCGGCCAGCAGGGTTGCGAGCGGCGCGTTCGGTTCAAGCAGGTGAAGCTCCAAAGCCTTCAACGTTTGCAGCTCTTGTTGGCTCAAGCCCACCCCTATCCCCGCACAAACATCTCATACAGCGTCAACAACACCTCAAAAATAATCAGCAGGGTGATGTACCACTCCACCCGCAGCGAACGTTGGGTGTGGAGCAAATCAAGCAGGGTTTGGGCGGTGCGTGAGATCAGCGCCAGTTTGCGGTCCAGCGCCAGTTGTCGTTCGTGGAGTTCGTATTCGTCTTCTAATCGGGCGTAAAAGCGCTCCAGTTCGGGGCGCTCCCAGAGTAATTCGGGTTTTTCGGTCACCTCGACCCTTCCCACCGTCTTTTGCTCGATCAGCAGCGCCGCCCCGATTTGTTGCAGCAGGTTTTTGCCGGTCGCCACCCCGGAGCCCTTTTCTTGCAACGCCTTGGCCAACGGTTCGATCTGATCGAACTGGGCAGCCACCGCCTTTTCGTAGCGGGCCAGCACCACACTCTTGCCCAGGATGTCGCCCAGCAGTTGCAACCGGGGAATGGTCGCCTCGTGGACGACGATTTTTCCGCTTTCGTCGATCCCCTCCTCCCGGTCGGGATCGACCGCCACCGCCGCCTGCTCCAACTCCGGCTCGCCAAAGGGATCGCGGATCAGAGGCTCTATCTGCCGGACAAACTCGACCTCCTCCAGCGGCGTCAGGTCGAAGAGCACCGCCGCCCCGTAGCGAAACAGCACCACCACCCCCCGCTCCCCCGCAGGAATGGTCAGGGGGGAACGGGCCAGAACCCGGGTGGTTTCGAGGGAGCGCAAGTCGAGCCGGTCGCCCAACAACAGCGCCCGCCCCCCCAAAGCCCGCCGCTGCCCAATGCGTAAAGCGGTCAGTATGTCGTCGCCCATCATGTTCTCCTTTGTGCCGATGCACCGTGGCGGCAGTCTCGCCGGTTGCGAAGCGGGGAGCAACGCGGGTAGTGGGGTGGATCGGGGTTCATCGGCCCACTTAACTCGACAGGTTCGGGATGAGCGGAGGTCGGGATGAGCACAGCCAGAGTGGGGGAGCATGCGGGATGCGGTCGACACACCCCCTTGCGCGTCGGCGTGCTCCCCCTTCGTCTGACCGCATCCCCTCTTCCCCATCGGGCACGGCTAAGGAAGCGCCGATTGATTAGCGCTTCCGAGCGGCCCACGGATGGGCCGCCAAAATCGGGAACGTAGGAGGCGACCTAAGTCGCCGAAGCCCAGGTGATTTTGCAAGCCAAGCCAAAACGACGACGCCTCATGGCGCCTACTTTTGGTTTTTGCCAGGCGTGCCGATTCAAGGCAGGAGCCTTGAATCGGCGTTTCCTGAACCGCCACGGCAACCCTACGGGGCCGGATTCGGGTACTTGCGCTGAATCGCCTCGATCGCCTCCAGCACCTCTTGGCTCAGCACCACCTTGGCGCTGTCGAGGTTTTGCCGCAGTTGCTCCACCGTGGTCGCCCCGATCAGGTTGCTGGTGACGAAGGGGCGGCTGGTGACAAATGCCAACGCCATTTGGGCCGGCTTCAAACCTGAGCTGTGGGCCAACTGGACGTATTCGGCGGTGGCGGCCTGGGCCTGAGCCCCCATGTAACGGTTGAACTGGGGGAAGAGGGTGAGCCGCGCTTGGGCGGGGCGGGCGCCGGCCAGGTACTTGCCCGCCAGGGTCCCCATCGCCAGGGGGGAGTAGGCCAACAGCCCCATCGATTCGCGGACGGCAACCTCGGCGCAGCCGATCTCGAAGGTGCGATTGAGCAGGTTGTAGGGGTTTTGAATGCTCATCATCCGGGGCAATCCCTGCTGCGCGGCGGCGCGCAGAAAGGCCATCATCCCCCAGGGTGTCTCGTTCGAAAGGCCGACGTGGCGGATTTTCCCCTCGGCGACCAGCTCCCCCAGCGCCGCCAGGGTCTCCTCGATGGCGACCCCCTCATCCCCCTGCTGATGGTTGTAACCGAGCCGTCCGAAATAGTTGGTTTTGCGCTCGGGCCAGTGCATCTGGTACAGGTCGATGGTTTCAATGCCCAGCCGTTGCAGGCTGGCATCGACGGCGCGGCGCAGGTGATCGCGGTTCAAACGGGGGCCGCCCCGCAACCAGGGGAGCCAATCGGCACGGGCCGCCGCCTTGGTGGCGACGATCAAATCGCCCTTGCCGCCCCGCCGCTTGAGCCACCGCCCCAGGATCGTCTCGGTCGCCCCCTGGGTTTCAGCCTTGGCCGGGACGGGATACATTTCGGCGGTGTCGATGAAGTTCACCCCCGCCTCGACCGCCAGATCGAGCTGGGCGTAGGCCTCCTCCGGGATGTTTTGTTGCCCCCAGGTCATGGTGCCCAGGCCGATGGCGCTGACTTGAAGATCGGTGGTGCCGAGGGTGCGGTACTCCATGAAGCCTCCGAGGAATTTCGAGCAAGGCGCCGGAGCGACGCCGTTAAATAAGGGATAAAAACAATGCGTGGTGCCCCACCGAACCGGAGGCAGACAGTCGGGTTCCCCGTGACGGAGCTGCCCCCATCGGGGATCCTCCGCCGCTGCTTCACCCTGTTGGCGCCGCTGCTCTTGCTGCCTGCGCTGCTGGGCGCCTGCGGATCGAAGGACGAGCGCATCGACCAAGCCTTCGACGCCCAGGTCCCCATCACCATCCGCACCGTGTATCTGGTCGATGACCGCTTCCCCGGTCTGGACCAACCCACCCTCGAAAAGGCGGTCAAGGTGGCCCAACAGGTGGCCCAAGAGCGCTTCGCCCTTCAAAAGCTGACCTTTTTGCCGTTGGAGGTGCGCCCCATCGGCCCTTGGTTTACCGGGGTGTTGGGCACGGCCCACCCCAAAGAGGCGACCTACCCGCTGCGCAAATCGGTCTCCCGTCAGATGAACAACGAGCAGGAGCAATTCTACCGGCAGTTCGACCTCAAGGAGCTGCTCGGCTTCCTCCCCCCCGAAAAAGCGGCGGGGGCGACCCTGGCCGACTTTCATCGCTACCTAATGCAAACCTGGGAGATGAAGCTGGCCAAGTTCAAGGCGCTGCAATACCAGGGCAAGTCGGTTTTCACCCCGGAGCAGAGCCCTTGGCAGCTGGCCTCGAACTGGATGGAGGTCTTCCGGCGCCAGCGCGGCTACGACTTCATGCTGACCAACACCGCCATCTTTTACGACCTACTCGACAACCCCTACCCCCACACGATTTTCAAACACGCCAAGATGGGGGGGATGGGGGAAAAGAGCCCCCACGCCCCCAACGGCAGGGGGCACGCCGCCATGGCCTCGCTGGTCGGCTTCACCAACATCGAATACCTGCACGAGGCCGATCTGCCCGCCGAAGAGGCCGCCGAGGGGCTGGGGGCGGTGCTGATGGCCCACGAGCTGGGCCACATGCTCTTCGAGCTTGAAGATTACTACGACCACCCCCGCGACTGCCTGATGAACACCCCTCCCGCCGCCCTGGGTTATCACGACGCCTGGGTCGCCCTGAACACTGCCCACCGAGTCTGCCCCAAGTGCCGCCCCCTGATTACGGCGGCCAAGGAGCACTGGCTCGACTCTTTGCAAACGCGGAGGTAACTGTGGATATCTTCATGCAAGCGGCCATCGAGGAGGCCGCGTTAGGCTGGAACGAAGGGGGAATCCCCATCGGTTCGGTGCTGGTTCAGGGTGGCAAGATCATCGGTCGCGGCCACAACCGCCGGGTGCAAAAGGGCAGTCCCACCCTGCACGCCGAGATCGACTGTTTAGAAAACGCAGGGCGCATCGGCTCCTACCGCGACACCGTGCTCTACTCGACCCTGATGCCCTGTTACCTGTGCGCGGGCGCGGTGGTGCAGTTTGGCATCCCCAAGGTGGTAGCGGGGGAGTCGGAGAGTTTTCCTGGGGCGCGCGCCTTCATGGAGGCCCACGGGGTCGAGGTGGTCGACCTCGATCTAGCGTCGTGCAAAGCGCTGATGCGGCGGATGATCGAGACCAAACCCGATCTTTGGGCCGAAGACATCGGAAAAGATTGAACTCCGCCGAACAATTGGCATTTGCGTCACAGGCAATCATTCCTCAGCGGACATGATTGAGCGCCCTTTCATCCCACGCTGTTTTCCCAAGGAGAGACCCATGACCCGTTACGCCTACCGCACCGTCACCCTGGAGCAAAAAGGCTCCGGCCTGCTGCACTCGCGTGACATTCCCGGATTGGAAGAGACCTTGAACCGGGAGGGGAAAGAGGGGTGGCATCTCAATCAGGTTATCCTCCCCTCGGCCGCTTTCGGGGAATCGGACCGGGTGGTGCTGGTGTTCGACCGACCCATCGAGGCGTGACGAAAAGGGGGCGGTGCGCAACCGCCCGCCCCCTTCCTGTTTTGTAGACTGGTTGGAGCGCCGCCCTCGGCGCGATTATTTAACGCCTTGAACGTTTTGCGCCTTTAACACTTGTTCCCCTTCGGCCCCCTCTACCCCCCCACCCCGCATCCAAGATTCCCCTCCCCCCCCCGAACCCAGTATTCTGCGTCCATGGCCTCCCAAGGGGGGATCCCCCTTTGACGCAGCGAGTACCGCTTTCTTATGACCATCGCCCAACGACTCGAAGACCTCTTGCAGCGCAACCGCACCTGGGCCCAGCGCCGTCAGGACGAGGATCCCCAGTACTTTCAGCGCCTATCGGAACAGCAGCGCCCCTCGTTTTTGTGGATCGGCTGTTCCGACAGTCGCCTGCCCCCCAACGAGATCGTCGGCATGGAACCGGGCGAGGTCTTCGTGCACCGCAACGTCGCCAATCTGGTGCACCACACCGACGTTAACGCCTTGTCGGTGCTGCAATACGCGGTCGAGGTGCTTGAGGTCAGCCACATCATTGTCTGCGGTCACTACGGCTGCGGTGGGGTGCGGGCGGCGATGGAAAACCGGGAGCGGGGGCTGCTCGATCACTGGTTGCGCAGCCTTAAAGATGTCTACACCCGTCACGAAGACGAGCTGGGGGCCATCGAGGATCCCCAAGAGCAGCACAACCGGTTGTGCGAGCTCAACGTCGGCCACCAGGTCGACAACATCTGCCACACCCCCATCGTGCAAAACGCTTGGCGCAATGGACGCGACTTGACGGTCAGCGGCTGGATTTACGGCCTGCACGACGGACTGGTGCGCGACATGGGGCTATCGGTAACCAGCATCGAGCAGATCCCCGGCATCTACCGCATGATCCCCCCCCACATCGGCTGATTCGGTGGTGGACCAAGGCACCCTTCTGGCCCGCTTCGACCTCCCCAACGCAACCCTGCTCGTCGTTCAAGGAGACATCACCGCCCAACCGGTCGACGCCCTCGTCAACGCCGCCAACACCCATCTGTTGCTCGGGGGCGGCGTCGCGGGGGCCATTGCCCGCAAGGGGGGGCCACAAATCCAAGCGCAGTGCGACGCGTTCGTTGCAAGCCACGGCCCGGTAGAGACCGGTGCCGCCGCCTTGACCGGGGCCGGTTTTCCTCCGATGCGCTGGGTGGTTCACGCCGTGGGGCCGGTGGCCGGTTCGGTCGATTCCGACACCTTTGTTCGCTTGTTGACCAGCGCGGTGCGGGCGGCGCTACGGCTGGCCGACCAAGCGGGGGCGCGCAGCATTGCCCTGCCGGCGATCTCGGCGGGAAGCTTTGGCGGCGACCTCGCCACCTGCACCCGAATCATCGCCGTCACGGCCCGGAATGCGTTGCAACGGACTGCCAATATTCGAGAAATTCGGCTCTGCGCCCTGGATCGATCCGTCGCTCAAGGATTTATTGCGGCATTGGGTTAAGCCCCCTTGGGCCTTTCCCCCCCGACCCGCTACACTGACCCGGTCAAGCCGCCTCAACGACCGGAAATCCCATGATCCCCCTTTTGCATCGCGCCATCATCGGCCTGCTCGCGCTGGCTTTGCTTCTACCGGCCTGTTTAGTCCACGCCGAAGATACCCCGTTGCCCGATCCCGACGCCCCGACCAACCCCACAACCCAGGTCGAGGAGCAGCCCCCCCCCGGTGGTGTGGAGTTCGATTGGGAGCTGGATCCTTACTACTCGAACATTGGCTGGTACATCCCCCTTTCGAACCAAGCGATCCCCGATGTGGGCGACAAGCCCGAACTTGAGGTCTACCGCGATCTCACCCTGAGTTCGGCCATCCCCTCGTTCGTGGTGGTTGAGGCCAGCGTCAATCCAATGCCACTGCTCGGGGTCGCGATCCACGACCACGCCCGAAGCTCCTACGACGGCGCTAACGTCACCGGCAGTTTCAACTGGATTCGCGCCCTGACCGCCGGTTTCGAAGAGCCCTGGGCGCTGTCGCTGTTCGCAGGCAAAGTGGTGAGCTTCACCCGCCCCGGGGAAACCCACGCGGGGGGGAACAAGGGGTACACCGGCTGGCTTTTGAGCGGCGGCGCCCAGCACATCAAGTCGAACCAACTGGTCGACGACCCCTGGTGGGAATTGGAGTGGAAGATCAAGGGAGATCGGACCATCGACGCCCAGGAGCTGCATTGGAGCTTCCGGCTTGGCGCCAAGGTGCACGGCAATCCCGACATTGCCGATGTTTACTACGTGGCACTGCGTCGTTCGCGCACCGACTTCGACATCGGCCTGCTCGGCGACACCTTTTTGCGGGACTTCGGATTCGAATACATCTTCGATATGCGGCAAGGTGACCTCAAACCGATGCGGCACTACCTGATGCTCGACCGCAAATTCCCCTTCGACAACGCCCGGGTCGCCTTCTCCATCGAGTTCGGTTTCGTTTGGGAAAGCGTCGGCAAATACTCGGGATCGCTCGCCGATCCCAACACCCGCATCAACAGTTTTCAGTACCTGATCCGCCCCAACTTCGAATTCTGAGCAAAACGTCGGTTTGCTGTTGATCCCGCGACTTGCCCCATCCATCGAGCAAAACCATGACCGACCCAACCATGACCATCGGCGCCCACGTCTCCACCTCGGGCGGAGTCGACAACGCCCCGCAGCGGGGAGCCGACATCGGCGCCGCCGGGATGCAGCTGTTCACCCGCAATCAAAAATCGTGGACCACCAAGCCGCTGGAGCCCGAAGAGATCGCCCGCTTCAAAGCCGACCGGGCGCGGTTGGGGATCCGCACGGTGATGAGCCACGACAGCTACCTCATCAATCTGGCCAATCCTGAAGAGGACAAACGGGCCAAGTCGATTGCCGCCTTTGAAGACGAGATGCTCCGCTGCCACCAACTGGGGATCGAGCTGCTCAACTTTCACCCCGGCAGCCACCTCAAGATGGGGACCGAGGCGGGGATCGAAACCCTGGCCACCGCCCTCAACGGCATCTGCGCCCGTCACCCCGAATGCCGCGATGTGAAACTGGTGCTCGAAAACGTCGCCGGACAGGGGACCAACATCGGCCGCACCCTTGAGGAGCTCAAGGCGATCATCGACCGGCTCAACGAGCCAGAGCGTTTTGCGGTGTGCATCGATACCTGCCACACCTTTGCCGCCGGGTACGACATCAAATCGCAGGAGGGTTGGGAGCGTTTCTGGTCCGACTTCGAGCGGATCCTGGGGCTGAGTCGTCTGGCCGCTTTTCACGTCAACGACTGCAAAAGCGACTTCGCCAGCCGGGTCGACCGCCATGCCTGCCTGGGACGCGGCACTTTGGGGGCCGAGCCTTTTCGGCGCCTGGTCACCGACCCCCGCACCCGCCACATCCCCATGTTTCTTGAGACCCCCACCAACCCCGAGGGGTACGCCAAAGAGATCGCCTGGCTCAAAACGATGGCAGCAAGCGGCGAGATTCCCCCCCTGCCTGAATTGGAGGAGGGGCGGGATGGTTTGTAAGCCGAGGGACGGCAGGGGGGGTCAGTCAGGGCTGCATGGGCGTGACCCTCTTAGGGAAACGCTGATTAAAGGCCTCCTGCCTTGAATCGGCACGCTTCGCAAAAACCAAAAGTAGGCGCCATGAGGCGGCGTCGTTTTGGCTTCGCTTTCAGAATCAGCAGCGCTTCGGCGACGGGGTCGCCTCCTACGACAGCGCACCACGTGGATCCCCGGTCTGCTCGGAAGCGCTAATCAATCAGCGCTTCCTTAGACCAACTGCATCGCGAGGACCGGGCTCTTACCACCCGCTCAAACCGTTTGTTCGGGTGTAGAAGCTCGGTCCTGTTCACATGAGCCTGTAGAAGAGAGGGCGATTCGGCGGGGACAAGGCGCCATACTTTCTCGAACGTGTCCACAAATACCCTTTCGTTTCAAGGGCTTGGTGGTGATCGACTTTGCCCGCCAACCTATCGACTAAACAGGAACCTCCATGGAACCCTCCTTCTGGGAAAACCGCTGGCGCGAAGGGCAGATCGGCTGGCATCAGCAGTCCATCAACCTGCACCTGCAACAGTTCTGGCCCGAAATCGCCGCCCCCCAAGGGGGGGTGGTCTTCGTGCCGCTGTGTGGCAAGAGCCTCGACATGGCTTGGTTGGCTGGGCAGGGGCATCGGGTGTTGGGGGTAGAGCTATCGAGGCAGGCGGCCCAGGACTTCTTCGCCGAGCAGGGCTTGCACCCCGAGGTGACACCCCAAGGGGGGGTAACCCGCTTTGAGGCGGGAGAGATCGCCATTTTGCAGGGGGATTTTTTCGCGTTAACCCCTGCCGACCTCATCGGAGTGACCGCAGTATTCGACCGCGCCGCCCTGATCGCCCTCCCCCCCGAGATGCGCACCCGCTACGCCGCCCACATGGCGACCCTGACTCCCCCCGGCACGGTGACCCTTCTGGTGGGCCTGGATTACCCCCAATCCGAACAACCCGGCCCCCCTTTTTCGGTTCCGACGAGCGAGGTGGTAGCACTGTTTGGCGCCAACTTCGAGGTCACCCCGCTGCACGAAATCGACCTACTCACCGAGACCCCCCGATATCGGGAACGGGGCTTGAGCCGAATCGTCGAGCATGTATCGGTGTTACGGCGACGGTAGGTTGTCGAGAAACAAAAACCTCGCTTGGTTGCGTTCGGTTCAATGCCCGGATGTCCTCCCGCCAAATCGCCGGTCTCCGGGCGATGCAGGCGGCGCAACCACCTTCAAACGCAGCGGCCCCGCGCGCCCTCCCCATTCTTAAAAGCGCCGAATCAATCGGAGCTTTCTTAATTTTTCTTCATCTTCCCCCAATCCCTAGCTTTCCCCTGGGGATTGTCCTACTCTGCGCGCCCTTTCCAGAACCCGTTGGAAAGTGTGCGTCTCTGACCTGCTTCTGCATCTGCCTCTAGTACCACGTCAGGCATATCCGGTTGGCGACGTTCCTACCCCGTTTTGGCGGGGAGGCATCCGGAACCTGGCGACCCCTTCCCAAGGCCACAACGGAAGACCGCCCCTCGTGTCGGTTCTACCCATCATCATCCCGCCCGTGGCTGGCGGAAGAGGCCGTATCTATGTCGTTTCAAGATCTCCAGCTGGACCCCCGCCTGTTGAAAGCCCTGGAAGCCGCCGGCTTCACCACCCCCACCGATATCCAGACCAAAGCGATCCCCGTTGCCCTTGAAGGCAAAGATGTGCTCGCTTCGGCTCAAACCGGCACCGGCAAAACCGCTGCGTTTGCATTACCCGCCTTGCAGAAGATGCTCGATAACACCCCGGCCCCCGGTTATGGCCCCCGGATGTTGGTCCTGACCCCCACCCGTGAGCTGGCCACCCAGGTTTTCGAGGCGATTCGCACCTTCGGCAAATTCACCCGTTTGCGCTGTGGCACCGTCGTCGGCGGCGTCCCCTACCCCCCCCAGATCAAGATGCTGCGGGCCGGTGTGGATGTGCTGGTGGCGACCCCCGGTCGCTTGGTCGACCACATGCGTTCGGGCCGGATGGACTGGTCCCGCATGGAGTTCTTGGTTCTGGACGAAGCCGACCGCATGCTCGACATGGGCTTTAAAGAGGATGTCGATCTGGTGGCCGACGCCGCCCCTAAAGATCGCCAGACCATGTTCTTCTCGGCCACTCTCGAAGGCGACGTGTTGCGTGTGGCCCAAAAGATGTTGCGCGATCCTGTCCGCATTCAGATCACCACCGCCCACGAGAAACACGCCTCGATCACCCAGAAGATTCACCAAGCCGACAATCTGGGCCACAAGCACTCCCTGCTTGAGCACCTGCTCAACGCCCCCGAGGTGCATCAGGCCATCGTCTTCACCGCCACCAAGCGCGATGCCGATCAGTTGGCCGAAACCCTGAAAGAAAAAGGGCTTTCCACCGCCGCCCTGCATGGCGATATGAAACAGGGGGCCCGCAATCGCACCGTGGAGCGGATGCGCCGTGGCTACGTCAAGATTCTGGTTGCCACCGACGTGGCGGCGCGCGGCATCGACATCTCCGGTATTAGCCATGTGGTCAACTTTGACCTGCCCATCGTGGCTGAGGACTACGTCCACCGCATCGGTCGCACCGGCCGTGGCGGCGCCACCGGCATCGCCTCTTCGCTGGTTGGTCCCCAAGATTGGGACAAGCTGGCCAAGATCGAGCGGCTGACCGGTCAGAAACTCGACCGTCACATCATCGAAGGGTTGGAGCCGAGCCGCCCCGAGCCCCGTCCCGGTTCCGGGAGCAACGGCAAGCGCGGCAATGGCCGTGGTGGTCGTCCCGGCGGCAGCGGAAGCAAGCCCCGCTTCGGTAATGGCGGCAATCGCCCCACCGGCGGCGGCTATCGCGCCGAGGGGGGTCGCTCTGAGGGAGGCTATCGCGCCGAGGGGGGGCGTTCCGAGGGGGGCTATCGCGCCGAAGGGGGCGCGCCCCGTTCCCAGGGTGGCTACCGTGGCGACAGCCAGGGCCGTAGCGAAGGAGGTTATCGTGGCGGCAACAGCGAGGGCGGATATCGCGGCGGCAACAGCGAAGGGGGCTACCGTGGCAATCGCAGCGACGCACCCCGCACGGCCGGCGACAACAACCGTCTGAGCCTGCGCACCGACAGCAACGGCTACCGTGGCCGCGAAGGTGGCTTCCGCCCCGAAGCGGGCCACCGCAGCGAACCGGCCCGCCATCATTACGAGGACGGCACCGGCTCGCGCCGCACCAGCAATCGCGGACCGCATACCAAACATCGGCACAGCGGCGAGTGATTTTTTTGCAGTAGAAGCACAAAAAAAGGGCCTCCGGTTGGAGGCCCTTTTTTTGTGCCCAATCACGAGCGAAGAAGAGCAAAACACCCTCCAGCCCACGAAAGCCCAACAACACCGCCAGATTCCGCCCCTTCCCCCTAGGAGTCTGTCGGACTTGAGATCGTCCTACTGCGCCGGCGGGTAATCGGTCCAAATTTCCCCGGTTTTTCGTCACATAGCCACCACTATGATCCTCAAAACCGTGAAAATTTGGCCTCGATTCCCCACTCGGCTCGCTACGGACGCTCAAGCCCGACAGACTCCTAGCTGGGGGAAGGCTGGGATGGGGGGCTAACGGTGGCCTAACCGCGTTGCCTCATCAGAGGGCCGAACCCTCCCCCTATAAAATGACCAACAAGGTTTTGAACCTGCGTTCATCTGCCCCATCTGCAGATCCACGGTTTCAGGCCTTTTTCTGTTGCGCTCCACCGCCGTACCCCCAAGATGCCCCCTCCGCCACCCGCCACGGCGTCATCCCATTCGACAACCTTATGGCCACCCTGCGAACCAGCCACACCCACCCCCTCGAAATCGCTCAAGTCCAAGCCAACCCCGCCCACGGGCGCATCGGCATCACCTTCTGCCCCGGCAAACACGACCGCTTCGCCCACACCGGCGCTTGGGCCCGCGACCTGGGCCTCGACCTGGGTGCCATCCAGAGCTGGGGCGCCAAGCTGGTGCTGACCCTGGTCGAACCGGCGGAACTCAAGGCGCTGGGCGTCCCCCACCTGGGGCAAGATGTCCAAAGCCGGGGGATCGCCTGGCGTCATCTACCCATCGCCGATTACGCCATCCCCAGCGACGACTTCGAGCGGCAGTGGATTGCGACGGGTCGTGAAATCCGCGACCTACTGCGGGGGGGGCACGATGTGCTCGTGCACTGCAAAGGGGGATTGGGGCGGGCGGGGATGATCGCCGCGAGGCTGCTCGCCGAGTTGAGGATGGATCCCGACCAGGCGATTGCCGCCGTGCGGCGCGCACGCAAAGGGGCCATCGAAACCCCCTCGCAGTTGGCGGTGGTGCGCCGTACCCGCCCCGCCCTCGATGCGCAGCCGAACGACGGGGGGGGCGACGCCCCCATCGACACCACCCTCATGAAACAAATCGGCGGCAGTCTGGGGACCAACCTCGGCGGGGTATTCGAGGACGGGCGCGGCCGCCGCTACTACGTCAAAACCCTGGAATCGCCCGCCCACGCCCGCAACGAGCGGATCGCCGCCGCCCTCTACCGGCTGGCTGGTGCGCCGACCTTGACCTACGTGCGCACCTACGCGGACGACCAGATCGCAACCGAGTGGATCGAACTCGACAAACGGTGCGTCGCCCGGCTGAGCGACGACGAGCGTCGGCAGGCGCAGCGCTGGCTGGGGGTCCACGCCTGGACCGCCAACTGGGACGCCGCCGGATACCACGGCGACAACCAGGGGGTGGCGGGCGGCACGGTGTTGACCCTCGATGTCGGGGGGGCGCTGGCGTTTCGGGCGCAGGGGGCGCCCAAGGGCAAGGCGTTTGCCGCCCAGGTCGGCGAACTCGACCTGCTGCGCCACGACCACGGCAACCCCCACGCCGTCCAGCTCTTCGGCGACATGAGCGCTGAAGCGGTAGCGCAGGCGATTGAAACGGTGGTGCGTATTCCCGACGAGTTGATCCGCCGGGTGATTGCCGAGGGCGGCGGGAGCAAGCAGTTGGCGGAGAAGATGGTGGCGCGCAAGGGGGATATGGAGCGGCGGATACGGGGGGGAATCGCGGATGAGGCGGGGATGGCGAACGCGTAAGCGCTGCTGACGCGCAAAAGAAAAGGGCCTCCGGTTGCAGGCCATTGGCAATCCCTCATAACGACCAAGCTGTGCAGCGCGAGCGCAACAACCTTTGCGTCTGGGCGAGCGCCTTGTTAGGCCATGGGAAGCTGTCCGTGGCTATTGTGATAAATCTTGCCTTTCTTTGGGTGCGTAAATTTAAGACCAGACCAAATAGAATCCACGCTCAGACAAATGCTTTCCACAAGTCCATGACGATAAGCGATGTTGACCACTCGATCTAAAACGAGATCGGTATTGAGTTGTCTTTTCTTTGGCCACGAAACCCAAAGCATTCCCCGTGACTTAAGATGGCGTTTGAGTTTAGGAAATACGGCATCCATCTCGGACTGAGTTGTCGTAAAGAAATGAATATAGTCGAACTCCCCTTGAAGTTCAGAATCGATCTCAAGGCTTGGCAGGTTTATCGCCTCCAATGCTGACTTCGGTGCATGCACAAAGAAGGATCTCATTCCTGCTTTGAGGCCCATCTTTTGCGACACGGTTTTCATCCTGAGTGCTCCTTGATTTCTCTAAGGAAACGCCGATTAAAGGCGCCTGCCTTGAATCAGCACGCTACGCAAAAACTAAAAGCAGAGCTTCGGCGACTTAGGTCGCCTCCTACGTTCCTGATTTTTGCGGCCCAGCCGTGGGTCGCTCGGAAGCGAGAATAAATCAGCGCTTGGAGCGACTGGTTATCGGCGATCTTGAGTTCCATTCATTCCCCTCTTGCCACTCGCACCCACTCGAAAACGACCCCGAGGAAGTACATCGGCTCTCCTTTCACAAACACCGCGTAACTCGTCATCGATCCGAGAACGCCGAGAAACAAGAAGACTCCTCCAATGACCTTTTGCTCTTTCCGGCTCGTCTGCTCACGCGGCGCGTACTTCCCGAGCCAGTGCGTTTTACTGAAGACGACCAAGGCGCCTAGCCAGAGACACACGAACGAAGCGGCAGCGTAAATGTACAACCTAGGTTCGGTCATGGCGCGAGCAGATAACGACTGCCATCACCCGAGCGGAAGGAGCGGCAGCGACTGGAGTGTCGGATGAATGACATTGTTATAAGCGCTTTCATTCTGGTAGCTGAACCTTTTTTGCCTTAGCGGGATCATCTGTCCAACAACTACTGATGTTCTTTGAATTGCAGCGGATATATGCTTTTTGACCAAGCAAATATTTTGTTTTCGTAAGATTTATTTCGCTGACTGTTTCTCCACGAAGATCATTATTTCGCCAGCCAAGAAAATATATTTTATCTTCTTCCTCTTCCACATTCCGATACCGCGCTATTTCATGCGGCTCTGCTTTGGCCTTGATTGAAGATGAATAAGGTATATTATGATTGAATTGAGCAAAAAAATACTTGGGACTGAATGGACTATTTGGATCATATTCAAGACCGATAACCCTACAAAGTTCTTTGTATGTATTGCCGCAAAGGGTTGGATTTATATTGAATCCTGTCTCTACTTCCACTTCAAAACTAAATGCTTCGCCCTTTGCACCAAACAATAGAATAAACGGAGACTCATCAATGAAAAAGAACACATCAAACATTGCACGCCCATGACGATATTCAAAACGATATCGGTCAATCCCTTGATTTTTCATGCTTCGATACAGGCCAACCAAGCCATTAAGCTTCATCGGTGCTCCTTGAGCTTATAACAACCAAGCCCACTGGCGGCGATAGAGCGCAGCGGAATTGCCGTCCGAGTGCAGCGCTTTGTTATGCGCGAATTTGCGACCGCGGCTGGTTCAAACCTGCCCACCCACACCTTTGAACTTCTCAACAAACGCTGCAATCTTCTGAAAAACACTCTGCTTTTTAGTTAGGTATTGCGGATTAAGCGGGCTCATCTTGGGCAGAATGGCATTAAGTTCAGTACCGTTGTCACTGGCAAATTCCCGCTTTAGCGAGGTGGCGATATAACGCCTAGCCGCCTCTGCATTCAGGCTCTCGGTACTAATCAACTCTTGCGCCTCACGCTGCTGTTCCGCTTGTGCAAAGGTAAAGAAAGCATCAATCACACTGGCCTTATCGCCCATCTGGTCCAGGTCGGTTTGATTTATAAAATCAACCAACAAACTCTCTTTGGCGCGGTTACCCAGACTGGCACGATGAAGTGGACCCCAAAAACTGGACAGTAGGTTTTGTTAAGACCGAGGGGGCATGATTGGCGAGAGCGAGGAGCCAAGCGATGCCCGGAAAACACAAACGACACAGTGCGCA
>Ga0210006_1000553_pt1 | contig 29394 bp, 28 predicted proteins | sample CryGey02umfilter_2_FD_185452 | JGI IMG/M metagenome (GOLD analysis project Ga0210006, IMG submission 185452) | Groundwater microbial communities from aquifer in Utah, USA - Crystal Geyser 4/10/14 0.2 um filter (SPAdes) (version 3) | ecosystem: Environmental > Aquatic > Deep subsurface >... | reverse complement strand
CCCCACAGTGCCCTCGGCGGCAAGACCCCAGAACAGGTCCATCAAACCCACGGCGGAACCACCCACCGCCACTAACCGTTTACAAATTTTCGCCCCCAAACTGTCCAAGGAGTGGGGTCCACCCCAATCAACCCGCACGAAGCCGACGAACGGCTGGCGGTTGAGATCAACACCAGCTTCGGGATGGGAGCCTCCTTTACGTGCTCTTCGATCAAGGTCTTGAGTGTTGTTCCAATGGAGCGTCCTTGAGCTCTAACGACTCTGTGGAGTAGATCCCAATCCTCGGACAGTTTGGGGGCGAAAATTTGTTAACGGTTAGTGGCGGTGGGTGGTTCCGCCGTGGGCTTGATGGGCCTTTTGGTTCTAAAAGAAAAAACGGCCACGATGGAGCATGGCCCTCCGAAAAGCGCCAACCCGAAGGAAGCGCTGATTAAAGGCCTCCTGCCTTGAATCAGCACGCTTCGCAAAAACCAAAAGTAGGCGCCATGAGGCGACGTGGTTTTTGCTTCGCTTGCAAAATCACCAGGGCTTCGGCGACTTAGGTCGCCTCCTACGTTCCTGATTTTGGCGAGCCATCCCTGGGTCGCTCGGAAGCGCTGATTAAATCAGCACCTACCTAGGAGTCTGTCGGGCTTGAGATCGTCCTACTCGGCAATTGCTCCTGCATTGCTCTACCTCCTGCATCCATGCAGTCGTGCGCCGGCGGGTAATCGGTCCAAATTTCCCCGTTTTTTCGTCACATAGCCACCACTATGATCCTCAAAACCGTGAAAATTTGGCCTCGATTCCCCACTCGGCTCGCTACGGACGCTCAAGCCCGACAGACTCCTAGCTTTGAAATCACGACTGAACCGGGTGGGCCTGCCGAGCGACCACAAAAAAAGGGGGCCCGAGCCCCCTTTGTCATTGGCATCGATCCTTCGCGTCAAAACCCATAAACCAACGTCACCGCCGTCACCGTGTCGGTCGCTTTGCTCCCCACAGGCACGGTGCTGTTGTGCTTCACGGTGTAGCTGCTCTTCAGCGCTAGGCTCGCATTGATCGTTACCTTCAAACCGGTCACCGCCTCGGTGTAGGTGTTGTCTTTGCCAGTGGTGACGTTCAGGTCTTGGGTGAAGGTGGCGCTTGGGCTCAATCCCAGCAGGTAATTCAGACCTACCGAGACGGTGGGGTTGGTTTTCTTGGTCAGGGCGGCGTCGTTGGCCACCGTTTCGCGATAACCGAGGCCAAGCGATAGATCGAGGCTGTGGTCGGGCTCGTGCAGTACGTTGCGACCGGCGCCGATTTCGATCCCCTGTTGCAGCCGAAAGGCGGCGAAGTGGTCTTTCTGCCAGTTCAGCGCAGCAAAGCTGTAGGCGCGCTCGTTATAGGCGTATTTGGTTTTGGCACCCACAACATATTGCTCGGCGGTGCGCACGCCGCCGGTGGTGTTGTTGAGCGCCTCAACGTTGATGCTGTGATCCCAGGGGCCATCGCTACGCCCCAACCCCAGTTTGGCGTTGAGGATGTTGCTGTCGGTGTTGCCCCGCGCCTGGGTAAAGCCGAGCTCCCCCTCGCCGTTCCAGGTAGGGACGGGGACAGGCGTTGGAGCATCGTTGGCGTGGGCGATCAGTGGAACGAACAACAACGTGAAGATCGAGAGGTGCAGGCGGTTCAACATGCGCTCCTAAAAGAGGTTCAGGGGGGTGCAGCCTCGGCATCGAGGTCGGTTCCACCACCATGGTTAAGGACCAACATCGGGGTAGTGCTGCCCCTGGTTTGCAGGTGGCGGATCGGTAGATCGAGCGGTTCGTCTGAAAGATCGAAGGTGCCCCAGTGAATGGGGATCCACAACCGCGCCCGCAAGTCACCCGCCGCCTGGGTCGCATCATCGGGGCTCATGTGGTGTCCCTGCATGAACCATCGCGGTTCGAAGGCCCCCACCGGCAGCAGCGCCAAATCGATGGGGCCGAACCGTTTGCCAAACTCGGCAAAGCCTGGGAAGTAGGCGGTGTCGCCCGCCCAAAACAGACGCACCCCCTCAGCTTCGATGAGGTAGCCGTTCCAGAGCATGGCGTTGGTGTCGGAGAGTGTGCGGCGGGACCAGTGCTGCAGGGGATAGGCGACGACCCTAACCCCCCCCGGTAGGGTCGTCGCCTGCTCCCAATCTAAGGATTTCGTGCCGGAAATCTTGTGACTTAGATACCAACCCTCGTATCCGGGGCCAGAAATAACCGTGGGGTGGTCCCGCTCGACCAGAAAACGCAAGGAGTCGTCATCCAAATGGTCGTAGTGACTGTGGGAAATCAGCACCGCATCGATGTGGGGTAGATCGTTTGGATCGAGGGGGAAGGGGGTGGCGCGGTCGAGGCCGGGCCAAACCTCGCCGAAGATCGGGTCGGTGATGATCGTGGTCTGAGCAGTACGGATCAGCACCGTGCTGTGGCCCAGCCAAACCACCCGAATACCGCCTGCGGGCACGGTGAAATCGGGTTTTTCGACCGAGAAGACCGGCAGTTTTTTCTTCTCTTTCGCCCAGGGATTGGACTGGAGCTTCCAGCGCAAAAACCGGCCGAAATTCCCCTCGCCGTCGGGGCGCCAGGGGTTGCGAAAGCCCCCCTCCGGGGCGTGATGCAGCTTTTGCTCGGCCATGGCCTTGAAGGGCAGTTCGGTGTCGGGCATGTCCACCTCCTGGCCTGCGTGGGACGAAGGGAGCAGCAGCGCCCCCACCCCCGCCACCAACAGTGCCCCTAAAGTGAACAAAACCGGGCGTTTCATGGTGTTTTCCGAGAAATCGGCGAGAGGGTCTGCTCGGTGGTCGCCTGCAACCGGTTGGCCATCTCTTCGAGCATCCGCCTGAAGATGGCGGGGTTTTCCCGCACGATTGCCTCGAAGTTGGTCGAATCGACCGCCACCACATCGGCCCCCTCGCCCCCCGCCTTGGCGCCGGTGGAACGGGGGGTGCCGCGCAGCAGCGACATCTCGCCGAAGAAATCGCCGTGGTGCAGCCGGGTCAGCACCTTGCCACCGTGGCCGACAATCACCTCGCCCCGCACCACCACGTACATCTCCCGCCCCGCATCACCCACTTCAAACAGGTGTTCACCCGGATCGAGTCGGTGCAAATACCGTCCCCCCATCACCAAATGTTCGGCGGCGGGTGGGGTTTCGTGGGAAATCAAAGCGGTGATGAGCAGGATCTCCCGCCGTTCTACCGCCGCCGCCACCTCGGCCCCAAAGAGCAGCACCGCAAAGGAGTAATAAGCCCAGACCAGCAGCAAGAAGATGGTTTTGAGCGAGCCGAAGGCGTAGCCGTAGTCGGGGTTGTAGACCAGCAGGGCGCCGAAGCCCCAGCGCAGCAGGTTGAATAAGAAGGCGGCGGCCAGGGAGCCGATCAGCAGGCTCGACCAGCGGGGGCGCAGCGGCGAAAACACCAAGAAGAGAAGCCCGATCACCAAAACCGGCATCAGCAGCGGGATCACCCACTCCAGCATCGGGGTGATGTAGGGCAGATGGGGGAAGTACTCGGCCCGCAGCCCCAAATACACCTGCATGACCATCAGGGCGAGGATCAAACTGAGCAGCAACATCACCACCAGCGCATCCCAACCCAGGTCGAACAGCCAGAAGTGGCGTCCCCGCCGTGGTTTGTGAAAGGCGGCCTCGAATGCGGCCCGCGCCGCTCCGGCAAAGGGGGTGACCGCCCAAAGCAGCAAAATGAAGGCGAGCCAGCCGGGTGCCTTGCTTTGGGCCAGCCGCTGCACCTCGTCGACCACCGCCAGATTGAGGTTCGGTAGCCCCTCGCGGGTCAGGTTGGCCAGGGCGCCGGTCAGCGCTTGGGGGGAATCGAGGGTGGCCGAGACGACCAGCACCACCGCCAGCAGCAGCGGCATCAAAGCCAAAAAACCGTAGAGCGACAGGGTGGCGGCGGCGGCGAAGGCGCGGTTGTCGAGGAACGAGACGACGGCGGTGCGCAGGACAATCCAGATCGTGGCCAGGGCGCGGCGCATCGGTTCGGTCAAAGGCAGCGTCATGATGGATCCGTCGATGGGGGGGAGGGGGTCATTCGGGTGCGGTAATCGGGCAACACCTTAAGATGAAACAACATCAGGGCAGGCAGCAACACCCCGATGCTGCAAGCGTACATCGCCGCCAACCCGAAGTGGTGGGCGACGATCCCCAGCAACACCGCCCCCAAACCGATCCCCAGATCGAGGGCCGAAAACAGGGTGCCGTTGGCGGCGCCGCGTCGGTAGGGTTCGACCAGATTGATTCCCATGGTGAAACAGGTCGGCATGACAATCCCGCTCCCCAAACCCAGCACTGCGGCCGCGACCAAAAAGCCGATCAACCCTTGGGCCAAGGCGAGGATGGCAAAGCCGGTCATGAGCAGGACCAGGGCGATGGTGAAGAGCCCGGCGGGGCCGCGCCGGTCCATCGTCCTGCCCGCCACCGGACGGATGGTGGCGACCGCCACAGCGTAGGTGAGAAAAAACCAGCCGCTGTTGACGATCCCCAACTCGGCGCCATAGAGGGTGATGAAGCTGACCACCCCGCCGTAGGTGGCGGCGTAGAGGGCGAAGAGGAGCGCCACCCAACGCAGTCGCCCCTCGATCAGGCTGCTCCAGGCAAAAGGGGAGGGGGGGCGCGGCGCGATGACGGGGGGGCGGAGCAGGGCGGCGGCAAGGGCACCGCTCAGCCCGAGGACGGTCGCAGCCACAAACAGGGTGGTTGGGCCGTGGTCGCGCAGCAGCCACAGCCCCCCGACCGGCCCCAGGGCCATCCCCAAGGTCATGGTCATCCCATACCAACTCAACCCCTCGCCCCGCCGGGCAGGGGGGACAATGTCGGCCGCCAGCGTCCCGCCACCGGTGGTGGTCATCCCCCAGAAAATGCCGTGGATCAAGCGCAGGACGAGCAATCCGGCCAGGGTTTGGGGAATCAGGTACCCCGCCATCGCCAGCGCAAAGAGGATCAAGGCGGGCAGGTAAACGGTTTTGCGCCCGAAACGGTCGAGCGCCAATCCGGCAAAGGGGCGAACAGCAAGGGCGGTGAGGGTGAACAGCCCGATGATCCAGCCGACGTCAGTGGGGCTGGCGTGGAGCCACTGCACGACGTAGAGGGGGAGGGTGGGGAGCAAAAAGTAGAAGCTGACCGCCATCATAAAGCTGGCGGCCCAGAGCAGGCGGAAGTTGCGGGTCCAGAGGGGGGGGAGGGTCACAAGTCGTCGGTTTCGTGTGGCGGGTTGGGTAAAAGCGGCGTTGTTCTACTCACCCTGCGCCTGTCGAAGGGCCGCACGATATTTCAGGCGGGGTGGCACTGGCAGTCTACCCGGTTGGCGGCGGCGGGCCAGTTTATGATTGAGAATCAAAGAGAAAACGGCCCCCTTGCGCCGGGGTCTGGGACCCCATGGCTTCAACGATGACAGCCATGGGCGGGATGATGGTGGGGGCGCAGACGATGGTGGGTGGAGCGGGAGGGGGTACCGAGTTGCCCCCGCCATTCAAAGGAGGGGTGGCGGGCGGCGGGGTGGGGCGATTTTGCGCTTCGTTGTTGTTGTCGCGTTGCGTGTGTGTTGGCCTTCGGTCTTGCTCGTGTTCCCGAGTTTGCGCTGCGCCGGTTTCTTGATGCTCCTTTCCCCGTTTGTAGCGCTCGTGCTCCCCGGCTTGGGCAGGCGAAAACCCTCCCCAATTCGGCACCATCCATTCCAACAACAACGGTGTCCATCGCTTCATGATCCGTCCTACCCTGGTGGTTTCCATACAGCCAAGAGCAACGATTCAACGCTGTACCCTTGATCCCATCGTTCCCGCTGCAACCTCGATCTTCTCATCAAAGGAACCCACGCGGCTTTAGGGAAACGCTGATTCAAGGCATCCCGCCTTGAATCAGCGTTTCCTTAGCTTTCCGTATGCGGGAGGCATCTTTCAACGAAGGGGGGGAATTACCAAAATCCTTCGTCCCGATGTCTTCTATCTCCATCGCGAACCGTACTACTGGGTCCATCGAAATTAGTGCCGAACAAGTCCATGAACCCGGACATCCGAAAGCGGGGTTACGCATCAGGCTTATTTGAGTGCGTGGGACGCGATCCAGCAGGCCATTGCGCGATGAGGACTTTTGTCCCTGTTGACCGAAGAGACCCAAGCGGAGATACGGCAGGCCGAAGTGTGGTGGCGCCGTGCTGGATTGGATTCGCGATAAATCCTGATACGGCTGTCAGATCCTTGCTTGAACCCCATTCCCCCCCAAATACCCCACGATCTCCCCAATACTCGGCCCATGCAGCGCTCCGCTCAGGATCGCCCGCAGCGGCATGAAGAGCTCCTTGCCCTTCAGTCCCGCCGCCTGACCCACCGCCTTGGCCCAAGCTCCCTCCTGACCCGGCTGAACCGGGATCGTCCGCATCGCCTGAAGCAGCGTTTCGGGGACCGCATCGAGCACCGCTTGCGCCTCGTCGTCGTCGGCGGGAGCGTTGGGGTCGCGCAGTCGCTTCCACTGCGCCCCATCGCGCAAGGTTTCGAGGTTGGCTTTGACCAGATCCCAATAGGCTGCCGGGAAGTCCAGCGCCGAGTCCAAACACCGGGCCGCCTCGCGCAGTCGCTCACCATTGGCCGCCTGCAACGCCTCGCGGCTGAGCCCCGGCAGGTGGGTCACGTCCCACACCGCCGGGGCGGGTTGGATGGCGGCGGGATCGAAGGCGGCAGCCAGCTCCGCCAACGTTTTGGCCCCCTCGGGGGGGGTCCAGCCCAGGCGGACCATGGCGGTCAGGATCGTCTCGGGCAGGTAACCGGCCTGCCGGAAGTCACGCACCGAGGCGCCGCCGTCCCGCTTCGACAGCGGCTTGCCGCCGGGGGCGTTGACCAGGGGGAGGTGGCCATAGGCGGGGGGTTCGTGCTCCAGGGCGCGGGCGATCAAGCGTTGGCGGAAGGTGTTGGTGACATGGTCGACCCCGCGCAGCACGTGGGTCACCCCCATGTCGAGGTCATCCATCAGCGACGAACCGAGGAAGGTCACCGTCCCGTCAGAGCGGCTCAGGGCGAAGTCGCCCATGTGGGCCGCCTGCATCGTCTGGGGGCCGAGCACCAAGTCCTCGAACACGAAGGTCTCCCCCTCGGGGACCCGGAAGCGCCAGACAAAAGGGGTGCCGTCGGGAGGAAGGCGAGGATTGCTTCCATCTGCAAGACCCGCAGAACCAGAAGGCCTGCAACAACCGTCGTAGCGGGGGGGCAGACCCTTGGCCAACTGCTGCTGGCGTACCGCCTCCAGCCGCTCGGGGGTGCAGGTGCAGGGGTAGACCGCGCCCGATTCGGCCAGCTTGCGCAGTCCCGCTGCGTGACGCTCGGCGCGGGCCGATTGGCGGTAGGGGGCACAGTCGCCCCCGACATCCTCCCCCTCGTCCCAATCGATGCCGAGCCAGCGCAAATCCTCCATCAATCCCGCCTCGTATTCGGGCAGACTGCGGGCCTGGTCGGTGTCCTCAATGCGCAGGATCAACGTGCCCCCCAGCTTGCGGGCGAGCAGAAAGTTGAACAGGGCGGTGCGGGCATTGCCGATGTGGAGCCAGCCGGTGGGGGAGGGGGCGAAACGCAGACGGGGGGTGTCGCTCATTGAGTCAGCCAGTCGGGAAGGTCGGTTTGAAAATTGGGTTCGGTCCCTTTACGGAACGCCTCGAAGATGATGCGCTGCGATTCGGGGGTTGGCTGTTTGCCGGTTTCGGGGTCGAGCCGCACGAAGGTGATCCCCTCGGGCGGCACAAAACCCTGCACCGGCAGGTTGCCCATGATCTCACTCATGTAGCTGTGCCAAATCGGGGCGGCGACCCGGCCGCCGGTCATGCCGTGGCCGATCGGCTGGTTGTCGTCACGTCCCACCCAGACGGCGGTTACCTGTTGGGGGGTGAAGCCGATGAACCAGGCGTCGTTCTGCCGATTGGTGGTGCCGGTTTTACCGGCGCTGGGGCGGCCATTGAGCTGCGCCTTGATGCCGGTGCCGTTGGTCATCACCCCTTGCATCAGATAGGTGGTTTGAAAGGCAGCCTCGGGGGTGTAGACCTGGGTGGGGAGGAACGCGGGGGGGATTGTCTGCCCTGCGTCGAAGTGGTGGCAGCTCAGACAATCGCTCTTGGGGGCGGCCTGGTAAACGATGCGACCGTGGCGATCTTCGACCCGCTCAATGAAGTGGGGATTCACCGCATGGCCGCCGTTGGGCAGGGCGCAATAGGCTCCCGCCAGCTCGATGGGGTGCAGCGCGCCCGCCCCCAACGCCAGCCCTAGATGGCGGGGCATGGGGCTTTGGATTCCCAGCAAACTGGCTTTGGTCAGCACCGATTTGACCCCAATGCGGCTGAGCAGGCGAATGGTGACCAGGTTGCGGGAGTGCTCCAGGGCGGTGCGCAGGGTGGTGTCGCCGTAGAAGCGCTGCTCGTAGTTCTCGGGGCGCCAGTCAATGCCGTCACGGGCGCTTTCAAGCACGATGGGGGCGTCGGACAGGATCGTCGCCGGGGTGATGTCGTCCCGCTCCAAGGCGGTGGCGTAGATCAGCGGTTTAAACGAGGAGCCTGGTTGTCGAACGGCTTGTGTGGCCCGATTGAAGTGATCGGTGAAGGGATCGATGGAGCCGACCACCGCCCTCAAAGAACCGTCGATGGGGTCGAGGCTAACCAGCGCCCCCTCCAGCGGAATCTGCGAAATCATCGCCACCTGCATCATGGCCTGCCCCTTGGCTTGGGGCAGTTCGTGCACCGGAATCACATCACCCACATTCAATAGCTGGGCGATTTTGCGGATTTGGATCGACCCACCCACCACCAGCTTGCGGCTGGGTGTCCCTTCCCCCATGCGCAGCAGTGCCTCCCCGTGAATGGTGCGAATCAGAGCGGTTTGGTCGTCTTCGATGGAGACCACCAATCCTCGGATCGCCCCGTCGTCAAGGGGGGGGAGCCCCTTCCACTCGGCCACCACCGTTTCGGGGGGGAGGGTATCGCTGATCTCCACCTGGTCGAGCGGCTCGTCGAAGGGTAGGTCCTCTTGCACCTTGCGCACCCCCTCGGCCAGTTGCGCACGCGCTTTGGCCTGCCAGTCGGCATCGAAGGTGGTGAAGACGTTCAGCCCCCCCTCCAGCGTCGTTGTTTCGCCGAAGCGATCCACCAGGAAGCGGCGCACCATCTCTTCAAGGGTGGGGGTCTCGAATTCGGCGTTGGGGTGGTGATCCAGGGTGAGCGGCTCGGCCATGGCGGCTTCGTACTCGTGGGGGGTGACCCAGTGATGGTCGCGCATCTGCCCCAGCACATAGGCGCGCCGTTCCAGCACCCGTTTGGCCCCCTTGTAGGGGTCGTAGTCGCTGGGGGCCTTGGGCAGGCTGGCCAGCAACGCCATCTCGGCAACCGTCAGCATGTCGACGTTTTTGTTGAAATAGGTCTCCGCCGCCGCCTCGACCCCATAGGCGCCGTGGCCGAAATAGATCTGGTTGAGGTAGAGCGCCAGGATCTCGTCTTTACTGAAACGTTGCTCAATCTGAAAGGCCAGCAGCATTTCGGTGATTTTGCGGACGATGGTTTTTTCGGGGCTCAAAAAGAAGGTTTTGGCCAACTGCTGGGTGATGGTCGAGGCGCCTTGGCTGTAGTGGCCAGCAAACATGTTGGCAAAGGCGGCCCGGATGATGCCGATGGGGTTGATGCCGGGGTGCTGATAGAACATGGCATCTTCGGCGGCCAAGAAGGCGTGGCCCACCTTGGGGGGGATTTGTTCGGGGGTGAGGGGAATCCGCCGCTCTTTGCTCAAGGTGGCCAGCCGCGTCAGGTTGCGGTCGTAGACTCGGGTGATCATGGGGGGCTCGTAGCCGACCAGTTTTTCGATAGGGGGGAGCTGTTGGCTCACCTGCCAAACGAAATACCCGGCCACCCCTCCGCCCACCAGGGTTAACACCAGCAAGGTCCACAAGCCAAAACGTAGAAGTCGGCGAATCAAGGGGCGCATATCCGTTAGAAGAAGAATTCGAGTCGGGAATAGAGCAGGTCGTAGCCGCCCGGAGAGGGAATAGCCGGATGAACCAGCCGGTAGCGAATCCCCCCGGCAACCACCTCAAGGTTGGCCCGTGCCGACCAAACCAGCCGGGGCATCAGCAGGTGGGATTTCAGGAGTTGCCCCCCGGTGTGGTCCCATCCCTCGATGCCGACCCCCTCCAGCCGCAGCAAAGGGTGCAGATCATAGCCCAACGAAAGTGCGATTTGGTGACGAAGGGGCGAATCGAGGCGACCGGCGAGCAGATTCAGAGGTAGAACCGGAACCCCCACACTCAAGGTCGCCGCCCCGTTGTAGAAATACTCGATGGCGGTGTAGAGCCCCTGGGGCATGGACTCGCTGACGAAGGTGTTGTCGATCCCCAGGGCGATTTGTTGGTAGGGATCGGCGTTTCGGGTCGTCAAGGTTGGGGTGTTTAGGGCAACCCGATCGGGCCAAACGGCGGTCGCCTCGATGCGGGCCGCCGCATCCCCCACATTGGAGACCGCGTCGATGCCGATCACCCCCTCGGGTCCGAACTGCCCCGCCATCAGCGCCGCATCGGTCTCCCCGAGGGTATCGCGCAGCCGCAGCGCCCATTTGCGCCCAGTCGAGCGGGCTGCGTTGGCGGGGGCAGCGACCATTTGCAGGGTGGCAAAGCCGGTGAAGCGCCATTCGGCATAGAGGGCGTCGACCCCGGTTTTGTCGTCGGGCTCCAGCGCCTCAGGAGGTACCGGGTTGAAGCGGTCGGTGGGGTGCCAAAACAGGGCCGAGCCCCAGCCGATCCGCTGCCGTCCCGCTGTGATCCGCCAATCCTCGGTTTCATAGCTCAGATTGAGCCGGTAGAGGTTGTGCCGCCAGAGATCGCGGGAGGTTTTTTTGAGCAGGTCGTCGAGGTCGAGCCAGGTGGCGGGGGTCGTGACGGCGGCGGTGGGACCGGCCATCTGCCGGTCGAGGTTCAGATCGTAGACCCCCTCCCAAGACCACCCGTCGCTGCGTCCATGCAGCTCCAGCCGCAGCCGGTTCAGATCCCCCTCTTGCCGGGTGGTGCTGGGGCCGGTGAGGGGGGGGCAAGCATAGGTGTGGCTGCCAAACAGAAGATTGCGGTAGTTGCCGGTCAAATCGCCCAAAGCGCCAAGGTCGGTCGCATGGGCAACCGGGGCGAGTAGGGCCAGGGCGGTCGTGAGGGGGAGGGTTGGTTTCATGGATCGTAATGAACTGGATCGCCTCAGGTTGAGAATGCCCCCTCGCCCCCTGAGAGGGAGAGGGTTGGGGTGAGGGGGCTTCCCGGTGGGGAAGCTGGACCGGTCGGTCCGCATGTGGTGAGCCGAGGTGCCGTTGTCCCCTCTCCCCGTGTCCGGGGCGAGGGGACAACGGCACCTCGGCTCAAGCGGCCGAATCGGCTTCCCCATCCACAATCCGCCCATCCCCCATCATCACCAACCGTCCCGCCGACGCGATCACCATGGGGTCGTGGGAGGCGAGCACGAAGGTGGTGCCGGTTTCGCGATTGAGCTGCTGCATCAATTCGATCAGCGACCGCCCGGTGGCCGAATCGAGGTTGGCGGTCGGCTCGTCGGCCAGCACCAGGTCGGGGCTGGCGGCCAGTGCCCTTGCCACCGCCACCCGCTGCTGCTGCCCCCCCGAAAGCTGGTCGGGGCGGCGGTTTTCAAAGCCGGATAGCCCCACCGCCCTCAGCCACTCGTCGGCCCGCTCCATCCGCGCCCTCTTCGTCACCCCCTGCAATTCCAACACATAGGCGACGTTTTCACGGGCCGACAATACCCGGATCAGGTTGTAGGCTTGGAAGACAAAGCCGATGTGGCGCAGCCGAAAGCGGGCCCGCTGATCCTTGCTTAAGGCCAGAAAGTCCTCCCCCTGAATCGCCACCGAGCCGCCGTCGGGAAGATCGAGCGCCCCCAGGATGTTGAGCAACGTGGTTTTGCCCGAGCCCGAGCGCCCCGCCAGCACCACAAACGATCCCGCCTCAACGTCGAGATCGATCCCCCTTAAGGCGGGAACCTCGACCTCGCCCATGCGGTAGTGTTTGGTCAGGTTGCGAACCTCGATGACGGCCATGGAGCGCTCCTTGGGATTCAAAGCAAAAGAGGGGTGAGACCCTACGCCGGGGTGGGCCGAACGTCATCCTCGCGGCGCTGGCGGCGTTCCCATTCATCGTTACCCCCCCCTAAAAACCACCTTCCTGGCGGTTTTTTGGGATCCCCCGTTGTGTTGAGGGTGCCATCCGGCTTCGTCGCCACACGATCATCCCCATCCCCAGAAAACAGGCCAGCCCCAAGGCGGCGGGGAAGAGCGCCGTGGTCAGGGAGTAGTGCTCCAAAGCCGCCACCGCCAGCAGATTGCGCACCCCGAACATCGCAAAGAAGAGGGGGCTCTCTTCAAAGGGGTGGCGGTAACCCTTGCGCAGGGTGGGACCGAAGCCGAGCAGATCGACCGTCGTCAACACCACCACCGCCCAGAGGGGATCTCGGGTGAGGTACCACAACGGCAGGGCGCTCATGGCGGCCACAAAAAAGCCCCAATCGCTGCCGGTGATCGAGCGGTCGCCCCGCTTGCCGAAGGCCAGCCCCGCCACGATCAGGGTGAGGATTCCCGAAACCCCGATGGGCCAAGCCCCCGCGCCGCCGTGGTCGGACAGCTGCGCCAAAAAGGCGACGAAGGTGGTCGAGCCCCAAATCACCCACGAGAAGAGGTGGGGGCGGGTGGCCCCCGCCAGGATGGCGCGGATGTAGGGGATGAAGGCGATGAAGGTCAGGGCGATGGCGAGCGCCGAAAGGAGATGGTTCAAGGTCATGGTCGTTTAGGGAAACACTGATTAAAGCGGCGCTTCCGAGCCGCCCAGGGATGGACCACCAAAATGGTGCACTGTCGTAGGAGGCGACCCCGTCGCCGAAGCGTTGCAGTCGTAGGAGGCGACCCCGTCGCCGAAGCGTTGCAGTCGTAGGAGGCGACCCCGTCGCCGAAGCGTTGCAGTCGTAGGAGGCGACCCCGTCGCCGAAGCGCTGCAGTCGTAGGAGGCCCCCGTCGCCGAAGCGCTGCAGTCGTAGGAGGCGACCCCGTCGCCGAAGCGCTGCTGATTCAAGGCAGGATGCCTTTAATCAGCGCTTCCTTAGAAGTACCCACAAGTGTTGGTCGGGTTCGTTCAGAGAGGCCCGAGGTAAATCGCCCCATCAAACTCCGCTCATTGCGCCCATCCCCCTTGTGCTTGCCCCGAAGCGGCTAAAACAGGCACAATTTTCCCGCTGTTCACCCCACCTCTTCCGACAAACCTGCACTGGATTCCAAGACCTCATGCCTATTGCGATTGCCTCGGACCACGGCGGTTTCGGGCTCAAAAGCCATTTGATCGATTACCTTGCCAGCCGCGAGGGGGTAGAGGTGGTCGATTTGGGGGTCAAAACCCCCGACTCGGTCGATTACCCCGAATATGCCGCCAAACTCTGCCGCGCCGTACTTGATGGGCAGGTGGAACGGGGCATTTTGCTATGCGGCACCGGCATCGGCATCTCGATGGCCGCCAACCGCTTCGAGGGGATTCGCGCTGCGCTGTGCCACGATGAGTTCACCGCCCGCCTGTCTCGTCTCCACAACGACGCCAATGTGCTCGTATTGGGGGGGCGGATTTTGGGGGTTGGGTTGGCCGAGGCTATCGTCGACGTCTGGCTTGAAACCCCCTTCGAGGGGGGGCGGCACCGGCGGCGGGTCGAGGCCATCGAAAAGGTGAAGAGCTTTTAACGATCCTCTTCATACTTCGTTCTGTAACGTACCTTTCACCGGCCCGAGGGCCGGTTTCCCTTTTTTGGCAACAAGGACAATCCCATGAGCCTTATTACCCGCATCGACGCCGAGGTCCAGAAAGCCATCGACCTGGAAAACATCCGCCAGGAAGAGCACATTGAACTGATCGCCTCGGAGAACTACACCTCCACCGCCGTCATGGCGGCCCAGGGTTCTCAGCTGACCAACAAATATGCCGAAGGCTACCCCGGTAAGCGTTATTACGGCGGCTGCGAATACGTCGACATCGCCGAGCAGCTGGCCATCGACCGGGCCAAGGCGCTCTTCGGCGCCGAGCACGCCAACGTCCAGCCCCATAGCGGCTCCCAGGCCAACATGGGGGTCTACATGGCGATGTTGGAGCCGGGTGACACCATTCTCGGGATGAGCCTGGCCCACGGTGGCCACCTGACCCATGGTGCCTCGGTGAATTTCTCGGGCAAGATCTACAACGTGATCGCCTACGGGCTTGACCCCGAGAGCGAGAAGATCGACTACGACGCGGTCGAGGCGTTGGCGCTGGAGCACAAGCCCAAGATGATCGTGGCGGGGGCCTCGGCCTACTCCCAGATCATCGATTTTCCCCGTTTTCGCGAAATCGCCGACAAGGTTGGCGCCTGGTTGATGGTCGACATGGCCCACTTCGCCGGACTCGTCGCCACCGGGGAGCACCCCAGCCCGGTCCCCTATGCCGATTTCGTCACCACCACCACCCACAAAACCCTGCGCGGCCCCCGGGGCGGCATGATTTTGTGCCGTGAGGAGTACGCCAAGAAGATCAACTCGGCGATCTTCCCCGGCATTCAGGGTGGCCCTCTGATGCACGTCATTGCTGCCAAGGCGGTCGCCTTTGGTGAGGCCGCTACTGCGCAATTCAAAACCTACACCCAGCAGGTGCGGGCCAACGCCGTAAAGCTTGCCGAGGTGCTGGCCAGCCGAGGGGTGCGCATCGTCAGCGGCGGCACCGAGAACCATCTGTTCTTGGTCGATCTGACCGCCAAGAACATCACCGGCAAAGAGGCCGAGGCCGCCTTGGGCCGGGCCAACATCACAGTGAACAAAAACGCCATTCCCTTCGATAAACAAAGCCCCTTCGTGACCTCGGGCATCCGCATCGGCTCCCCCGCCGTCACCAGCCGCGGCATGGGGCTGGATGAGATGGAGCAGATTGCCACCGCGATTGCCGATGTGCTCGACGCCATCAACGACGAGTCGGTCATCGAGGCGGTCAAGGGGCGGATGGCGGCGTTGACCGCCCGCTTCCCGATCTACCGCTAAGCCATGCGCTGCCCCTTCTGCGGCGACGAGAACAGCCAAGTCAAAGAGACTCGGGAGACCGAGGAGGCGATCCGTCGCCGCCGTCAGTGCACCGCCTGCGGCAGCCGCTACACCACCTTCGAGCGCTGTGAAGAGGTTTTGCCGGTAGTGGTCAAGCGGGACGGACGGCGCGAGCCGTTTTCCCGCGAAAAGCTGGAGCGCTCCCTCTTCGTGGCCACCCAGAAGCGGCCCGTTTCGGTCGAGGATGTGGAGGGGCTCGTCGACCGGGTGGTGCGCTGGGCCCAGGAGCGCAACGGGCGCGAGCTCGACAGCCGCACCATCGGCGAGCGGGTGATGGGCGAATTGGCCGGGGTCGATCCAGTCGCCTACATCCGTTTCGCCTCGGTTTATCTGGCCTTCGACGATCCCGACGACTTTGTCCGAGAGATCGCCCGTCTGCGCAACATTGGGATGGAGGAGCCAACAACATGACCCCGTCCGAGGTTGCCACCCCCGACGAAATGGCCGATTACGCCTTGATGGGGCGGGCCCTCGATTTGGCGCGCCACGGCATCGGCACCACCCATCCCAATCCGATGGTGGGGTGTGTGATCGTCGACCAAGGGGGCAACGTGGTCGGGGAGGGGTACCACCCCGAGGCAGGGCAGCCCCACGCCGAGGTCTTCGCCCTGAGGCAGGCTGGGGAGCGAGCCCGGGGCGCCACCGCCTACGTCACCCTAGAGCCCTGCGATCACCATGGCCGCACCCCGCCGTGCAGTCAGGCGCTGATCGATGCGGGGCTGGGGCGGGTGGTGGTGGCGATGGTCGATCCCAATCCGCTGGTGGCGGGCAAGGGGATCGAGCGGCTGCGGGACGCGGGGATCGACGTGAGTGTCGGGGTGCTTGAAAGCGAAGCCCAAGATCTCAATCGCGCTTTTAGTCATTGGATTGTCCAGCGGCGTCCCTTCGTCACCCTGAAGGCGGCGATGAGTCTGGATGGCCAAGAGGCGGCGGCCAGCGGCGAATCCAAGTGGATCACTGGCGAGCCGGCCCGGCAGCGGTCCCACGGGATTCGCGGTTTTGTCGATGCGGTGGTGGTGGGGATCGGCACGGTGCTGGCCGACGACCCCGAACTGACCGACCGCCGTCCCGGTAGGGTCCGCCAACCGGTGCGGGTGGTGCTCGACCGCAACCTGCGGATTCCCGGCGACAGTCGTCTGCTGGCCAGCCTTGACCAGGCGCCGGTTTGGGTGGTTTACGATCCCGACGACGCCCCCCCCGAACGGGCCGAGGCGTTGGAACGTTTGGGGGCTCGCCCCTTTCCCTGGCCCGCCACCCCCGAGGAGGGGTTGACCCTCAAACGGTTGATGGCCGCGTTGGGGGAGGAGGGGTTGATCCACCTGATGGTGGAGGGGGGGCCGACGCTGCACAGCGCCTTTTTTGCCGAAGGGTTGGTCGACGAGGTCGCCCTCTTCATAGCCCCCATCTTGTTGGGGCAAGGGGGGTACGGGCTGATGAACCGCCACCCGGTTTGGCAAATGAGCGACCGTATCGAACTCGACACGACGACGGTCGAACGCTTGGGGCGCGATCTGTTGGTCACCGCCCGCGTGGTCCACGCCAAGCAGCAAGGGGACTAAACGATGTTCACCGGGTTGGTCGAAGATGTGGGCAAGCTGCTACGGGTCGAGCGCACCGGGGGCGACGCCCGCCTGACGCTGGAACCCAGCCGCATACCGCTGCATGAGGTCGCTCTGGGCGATTCGGTAGCGGTCAACGGCGCCTGTCTTACCGTGGTGGTCAACGACGGCAAACGGTTGATCTTCGACGTTTCGGTCGAAACCCTGAACGTCACCACCTTGGGGCACTTGCCGTCGGGTAGCCCAGTGAATTTGGAGCGGGCTTTGGCGATGGGGCAACGGCTGGGGGGGCACATGGTGGCGGGTCATGTTGACGGTCAGGGGCGTCTGCTCGCCAAAACCCCGGACGGTCGCTCGACCCGGTTGACCTTCTCGTTCCCCGAAGAGGTCGGCAAATACATCGTCGCCAAGGGATCGATCGCCATCGACGGGGTGTCGCTGACGGTCAACACCGTTGAGCCGGGGCATTTTTCGGTCAACGTGGTTCCTCATACCTTGAGCCACACCCAGCTAGGGAGCGTGGCGGTAGGGGGGGCGGTGAATCTTGAGACCGATTTGATCGGACGCTACGTCGAGCGACTGTTGGAAGGATCCGCGCCGGGGGGAAAAGGGTCGGTTTGTCTTGAGACATGGTTGCGCGGCGGGTCGTAGTGTTTGGGTTTTGCCCATACCCATTGAAATGTTTGCCCTTTGGGGCCTTGCAGGTTTGAAGAGTGAAAGAAATACCTTATGTCCCACAATCTGGTTTCGATCGAAGAGGCGATTGCCGAGCTTAAGGCCGGCCGCATGATCATTCTGGTGGATGACGAAAACCGGGAAAACGAGGGCGATTTGGTCCTGGCTGGGGAGTTCACCACCCCCGAGGCGATCAATTTTATGGCGACTCATGGTCGCGGCTTGATCTGCCTGACCATGACCCGGGAACGGGTTGAATTCTTGGGATTGCCGCTCATGGTGGTCGACAACAACGCCAAGTTTAAGACCGCCTTCACCGTCTCCATCGAGGCGGCCACCGGGGTGACCACCGGGATCTCGGCCCCCGACCGGGCCCGAACCATTCAGGCGGCCATCAATCCCGACGCCAAACCGAGCGATGTGGTGCAGCCGGGGCACATTTTCCCCCTGATGGCCCGAGATGGTGGGGTGTTGGTGCGGGCTGGCCATACCGAGGGATCGGTCGATCTGGCCCGGCTTGCGGGGCTCAATCCCTCGGGGGTGATCTGCGAAATCCTGAAGGAGGACGGGACGATGGCCCGTCTGCCCGATTTGGTGGGGTTTGCCAAGATTCACAACCTCAAGATCGCCTCGATTGCCGATCTGATCGAGTACCGGCGCCGCAACGAGCAACTGGTCCACCGTACGGTCGAAAGTCGGATGCCCAGCCGCTATGGCAACACCGATTTCACCATGGTGCTCTACAGCAACGATGTGGATGAAAAAGAGCACATCGCCCTGACCCTGGGGGAGGTGGGCAACGGCGATCCGGTGTTGGTGCGGGTCCATTCCGAATGCCTGACCGGCGATATCTTTGGCTCCAAACGCTGCGATTGCGGCGAGCAACTTCATGTCGCCATGGAGCAGATCGCCAAAGAGGGGCGGGGGGTGCTGCTTTACCTGCGCCAAGAGGGGCGAGGGATTGGCCTGACCAACAAGCTGCACGCCTACAACCTGCAAGACAAAGGGGCCGATACCGTCGAGGCCAATCAGGCGCTTGGATTGGGGGCGGATCTACGCGAATACGGCATCGGCGCCCAGATCCTCAAGGACCTGGGGGTTCGCAAAATGCGGCTGATGACCAATAATCCCAAGAAGATCGTCGGCATCGAGGGGTACGGGCTCGAAATGGTCGAGCGGGTCCCCTTGCAGATTTGCCCCAACGAAGAAAATCGCTCCTACCTCAAGACCAAAAAAGAGAAGCTCGGCCATCTTTTAGAGGGTTGCGAGGAGGAACATCCCAGCAACGCCCAAGATTGATCGTCACCCCTACTCGGGCCATGTGCCATCGGGAGCTGTTATGAGCCAACCCCGTACGTTTGAAGGTTTTTTGAGTGCCGAGGGGCTGCGTGTTGCCCTGGTTGTCGGTCGTTTCAACAGCCTGATCGGCGAGCGTCTGCTGGAGGGGGCCATCGATGCCCTGACCCGGCACGGTGCCAATCCCGCCGAGCAGACCATTGTTCGGGTGCCCGGTGCCTACGAAATCCCCCTGGCGGCCCGTCGCGCCGCCCAGCTCGATGGAATCGACGCGGTGGTCACCTTGGGCGCGGTCATCCGTGGCGCCACCCCCCACTTCGATTATGTGGCGGGCGAGGTCGCCAAAGGGGTGGCCCAGGTGGGACTTGAGGTCGACAAACCGGTGATCTTCGGGGTGCTGACCACCGACACCATCGAGCAGGCGGTGGAGCGGGCCGGAACCAAGGCGGGCAACAAGGGGTTCGATGCGGCGGTGACCGCCATCGAGATGGTTAACCTCTTCCGCGCCATGGGCACCCAAGCCCGTGGTTAAGGCGAGTTCCGTGGGCGGGGGCCGCCATAAGGCCCGATTGGTCGCCATTCAAGAGCTCTACCGCCGTGAGGTGGGGGGCGACAAATCGGGGATCGACATCGATCTGCCCGACGATATTGCCGACAGCAGTCTGCGTCGCAACGCCGATCAACCCTTCGTTCAGGATCTCGTTCAGGGGGTATCGAATGCGGGCGGTGCCCTCGACGAACTGATTGGTCAAGCCAGCGAAAACTACCCGGTCGCCCGCATGACGGTGATGGATCGGTTGATCCTGCGCCTAGCCACCTACGAATTGCAGCAACACCGCCAAGTCTCCCGTCGCATCATCATCAACGAGGCGCTCGAATTGGCCCGCTCGTTTGCCGACGAGTCGTCGGTCCGATTCATCAACGGGGTGCTCGACCGTTTGGCCCGAACCATTCGGGGCGATCACGATACCGACGCGCAGGAGGATGGCCCGGCATGAGCCTCAGTTCGTTGCCCGACGAGTTCGAGATCATCGAGCGGTTTTTCCACCGTCCCACGCGAAGTGGCCTGGTGCGCAACAGTGTCGGCGACGACGCCGCCGTGTTGCGCAGTCCGCGCACCCAGGACTTGGTTGTCTCCACAGATCTGGCCATCGAAGGGGTTCATTTTTTGCCCGGCGAGGCGGCCGACCGGGTCGCGGCGCGGGGGTTGCGGGCGGCGCTCTCCGACCTGAGTGCCATGGGTGCGATCCCCGATTCGTACACCCTGGCGATCACCCTGCCCGAGAGCATCGACGAGACTTGGCTCACCGCCTTTGCCCAGGGGCTGGCCGAACAAGAGGAGCTCTTCGGGATCACCCTGACCGGTGGCGATACCTGTCGCGGCCCGACGCTGAGCCTGGCCTACACCGTCATCGGCCACGTCCCCATGGAGCGTGCGGTCCTGCGGGGCGGCGCCCGGCCCGGCATGGCGCTGCTGGTCACCGGCACCATCGGCGATAGCGGCTACGGCCTGCGCCATCGTTTGGCAGCCGACCCCTTCTGGAGCGAGGGTGAAGCCCAGGCGCTCGACCACCGTTTCATGACCCCTCCCAATTGCAACGTCGTGATGCGCCATCTGCTCGAATCGGGGGTGGTACGGGCCGCCATCGACGTCAGCGACGGTGTGATCGCCGATGCCCATCATTTGGCTCGGGCCAGCGGTTGCGGCCTCGAAATCGATCTTGAGGCGCTCCCCCTCTCCGAGGCTGTCGCCCGCCGTGCCCAGATCGAAGGGGCACTTGAAACCCGCAAGTTCGCCGCGACTGCGGGGGAAGATTTCGAAATCCTGATGGCGGTTCCGGTCGTCGAGATCGATCAGGCGCTGGCCATCGCCCGAGAGCACAACATCGCCTTAACCCAGGTCGGCCTCTTCGTTGAGGGCGAAGGGGTACATACCCGTTTTCAAGGGCAGCCCGTCGTCGTTTCCCACCCCGGCTACCGCCATTTCTCCGGCCCAAAGTAAAGCTATGAACCCCCAGCAACCGCCCGCCGATATGCCCCTGCCCAAATTCGTTTTCGTCACCGGAGGGGTGGTCTCCTCTCTCGGTAAAGGGATCGCCGCCTCCAGTCTGGCGGCGCTGCTCGAAGCCCGTGGTCTCAGAGTGACCCTGGCCAAGTTCGACCCCTACCTCAATGTCGATCCCGGCACCATGAGCCCCTATCAGCACGGCGAGGTCTTCGTCACCGACGACGGGGCCGAAACCGATCTCGACCTGGGCCACTACGAGCGTTTTACCCGCGCCACTATGGGGCAGCGCAACAACGTCACCACCGGACGGATTTATTCGCAGGTGATCGCCAAGGAGCGGCGCGGCGACTATCTGGGCGGCACCGTGCAGGTTATTCCCCACGTCACCGACGCCATCAAGGAGCGTATGTTGGCGGTGGGGGAGGGGGTCGACATCGCCATCGTCGAGATCGGTGGTACCGTCGGCGACATCGAGTCACAGCCCTTCTTAGAGGCGATTCGTCAGCTGCGCCACGACCTGGGGCGCAACCGCACCGTCTGCGTTCACCTGACCCTGGTCCCCTACATCTCTTCGGCGGGGGAGCTCAAAACCAAGCCGACCCAACACTCGGTCAAGGAGCTGCGGGCCATCGGTATTCAGCCCGACATTCTGGTCTGCCGCAGCGACCGCGACATTCCCGCCAGCGAGCGGCGCAAGATCGGTCTGTTCTGCAACGTCGAGACCTACAACGTCTTGGCCGCCATCGACGTCGACACCATCTATGCCGTCCCCATGGCGCTCTACCGGGAGCGTTTCGGCGCCAAGGTGCTCGACCTGCTCGGTATGCCCAGTCAGCAGGAGCCCAACCTGACCGCCTGGGAAAACCTGGTCCAGGCGATTCGCTATCCCACCCGCCGGGCGCGGGTGGCGGTGGTGGGCAAATATGTCGAACTGGCCGACGCCTACAAGTCGATCCACGAGGCGTTGATCCACGCCGGGGTCGCCAATCAGGCGGGGGTCGACATTCTCTATGTCGATGCCGAGGACCTGCTCGATCAAGGGGCGGGGGGGTACCTTGAGGGGGTCGATGCGGTATTGGTCCCCGGCGGGTTTGGGGAACGGGGGATCGAAGGGAAAATCGCCGCGATTCACCATGCTCGGCTGCGCAAGATCCCCTTCTTGGGGATTTGTCTGGGCATGCAACTGGCGGTGATCGAATACGCCCGCAACGTGGCGGGGATCATCGATGCCGACTCCTCCGAGTTCAGCCCCACCGGTCCCGATTCGGTGATCGACCTGATGACGCGCTGGGAAAGAGGGGGCGACGTGGTCGAACGCAACGCCAAGAGCGATCTGGGCGGCACCATGCGTTTGGGGGCCTATCCCTGCCAGCTCAAGACCGGCAGTCAGGCGGGGAAGGCCTACGGAGCTGTGCAGGTCTCCGAACGCCACCGCCACCGCTTCGAATTCAACAACCTGTATCGCGAAAAGCTTGAGGCGGCTGGTTTGATTGTCTCGGGCACCTACCCTGGCGAGCACGCCACCTTGGTTGAGGTGGTAGAGCTGTGTGAGACGGTCCATCCCTGGTTCGTCGCCTGCCAGTTCCACCCCGAATTCAAGAGTCGTCCCTTCCAGCCCCATCCCCTGTTCGTCGCCTTCGTTAAAGCGGCGGTGACCGAGCGCGAGCGGCGGGAGCAGGCGTGAAACCGTTGATACTGATCGCCGGCCCCTGCGTCATCGAAACCCTCGATCTGGCCCTGTCGACCGCCGAAACCCTGAAGGGGATCGCCGAACGGCTCGGGCTCGACTTCTATTACAAATCCTCGTTCGACAAGGCCAACCGCACCTCCGCCAGCTCCTTCCGGGGGCCGGGGCGGGAGGAGGGGCTGCGCATTTTAGAACGGGTAAAGTCGGAGTTCGGCTTGAGGGTTCTGTCGGACGTGCATGACCTCGGCGACGTGACGGCGGCGGCAGGCACGCTCGACGTGCTGCAAATCCCCGCCTTTTTGTGTCGCCAGACCGACCTGGTGCAGGCGGCGGTGGCGACCGGCAAGACGGTCAACATCAAAAAGGGTCAGTTCATGGCCCCCTGGGATATGAAACCGGTGGTCGGCAAGGCGCGCGCCGTCGCAGGGGCGGGCGATCTGTGGCTGACCGAGCGGGGGACCACCTTCGGTTACAACAATCTGGTGGTCGATTTTCGCTCCTTTGCCGAGATGTCGGCCCTAGGCTGCCCGACCATCATGGACGCCACCCACTCGGTGCAGCTGCCGGGGGGGCAGGGGAGTTGCTCGGGGGGGCAGCGGGAGTTCGTGCCGACCATGGTCAAGGCGGCGATGGCGGTGGGAGCCGACGGCCTGTTTATGGAGACCCACCCGAACCCCGACCAGGCGCTGTGCGACGGCCCCAATTCCTGGCCGCTGGATCAAATGCAAGGCTTGCTCGAAACCGCACTCCGGATTCGCGAAGCGGCCATCCAGTAACTTGTTGGAGCGCCGCCTCGGCGCGATTGCCTGAACAAGGTTTTTAGTTTTTGTGGGGGCGCGGTTTTCCGCTCATCCTGAGGCCGTCGAAGGACGGCGCGATTATCCATCTAGATTTCAAGAGGTATTCATGTCCGAGATCATCGATATCCACGCCCGCCAGATCGTCGACTCCCGGGGCAATCCTACGGTTGAGGTCGACGTTCACCTCGCCTCGGGCGCCGTGGGGCGCGCCGCCGTTCCCTCGGGGGCCTCGACCGGTACCCGTGAGGCGGTGGAGCTGCGCGACGGCGATGCAAGCCGCTGGCTGGGCAAGGGGGTCGAGCAGGCGGTCAACAACGTCAACACCGTCATCGCCGACACCCTGCTGGGCTTCGATGCGCTGGATCAAGAACTGATCGACCGCACCATGATCGAGCTCGACGGCACCGCCAACAAAGGGCGCCTGGGCGCCAACGCCATCCTCGGGGTGTCGCTGGCGGTCGCCCGCGCCGCCGCCGCGCACGTCGGCCTGCCCCTCTACCGCTACATCGGCGGCAGCAGCGCCAAGACCCTGCCGGTGCCGATGATGAACGTCATTAACGGCGGCGCCCACGCCGACAACTCCCTCGATATTCAGGAGTTCATGTTCATGCCGGTTGGGGCCAGTAGCTTCGGCGAGGCGCTGCGTATGGGGGCGGAGATCTTCCACAACCTGAAAAAGGTGCTGGCCGCCCAAGGGCTGAACACCGCCGTGGGCGACGAAGGGGGGTTTGCCCCTTCGCTCAAGAGCAACGAAGAGGCGATTGGCTTGATTATCCAGGCCATTGAGAAGGCCGGGTACAAGGCCGGAGAGGATGTCGCCATCGCTCTGGACGTTGCCTCCAGCGAGTTCTTCAAGGATGGGAAATACCACCTCGAAGGTGAAGGACGCAGTCTGACCAGCGCCGAGTTCTGCGACTACCTGGCCACCCTGTGCGACAAGTACCCCATCGTCTCCATTGAAGACGGCATGGACGAAAGCGATTGGGCGGGCTGGAAGCTCTTGACCGACCGTTTGGGGGGCAAGGTGCAGTTGGTGGGGGACGATTTGTTCGTCACCAACACCGAGATCCTGGCCAAGGGGATCAAGGAGGGGGTCGGCAATTCGATCCTGATCAAGGTCAACCAGATCGGCACTCTGACCGAAACTCTGGAGGCCATCGAGATGGCCAAGCGGGCCGGTTACACCGCGATCTCCTCCCACCGCTCCGGCGAAACCGAGGACACCACCATCGCCGATCTGGCGGTGGCGACCAATTGCGGTCAGATCAAGACCGGCTCGATGAGCCGCTCCGACCGGATGGCCAAATACAACCAGCTGCTGCGCATCGAAGAGGAGCTGGGCGAGGTGGCCAAGTACCCCGGTCGGGAGACCTTCTACAACCTGCGTTAAGGATCGAGCCCCATGCCCGTACTGCTGCTGATCTGGTCTTTAACCTTCGCCGTCGCCGCCGATTGGGTGGCGGGCGATGGCGGGGTGATCTCTTACCTGCAACTCAAGCAGGAGGTCGCCAAGTTAGAAACCCAGCAGCGGGCGCTACGGGCGGGCAACGCGTTTTTGATGGCCGACATCAAAGAGATTCAAGAGAGCCCCTGGCGGGTGGAGGAGATCGCCCGCCGGGATCTCGGCATGGTACGGCCCGACGAGGTGGTGCACGTCTTCAGCGAGTGACCACAACGCGGGCGGAAACAACAAGGGCGGCCTTCGGGCCGCCCTTGTTGTTTATTAACCAGTAGAGGGACGCGCTCCGCCGCCTCCACAGCCGTGCTTCGACACGGCCCTGCGCTCTCCTCGCTACTTCTTCTTCACCTTCGGCTCCACAAAGATCACCGCCTCATCCATCCCCTTGCGGTCGACGCACTTGTTGCAGGTCGGATACCAGAAGAAGACCCGTTTGTGCCAGCGCAGGGTTTGGTCGCGCATCATGCCGCGGATGAACTCGGCGGTGGCATTGCCCAACCCGTCCAGGGTGCCGCGGAAGAGCTTGCTGTGCAGATGTAGGGTTTCGCGCCGCACCCGGGGGTGGGGGTCGCTCAGGGTTTTGAGGGGCAGCCACATCTCGCCCAGAAAAAAGGCGTCGAGCGATAGGGGACGCCAGTGCTCGTCGTCGAATTCCAGCTCAAGCTTTTCGCCAAACTCCCGCCCCTTCTCGATCAATCCCGCCATCCCCATCGGGGCATGGAAAAACATCGGCTGCGGCATGACGAGGTAGGTCTGCTCGATGTGGTGCTCCTTGAAATCCCAGTCTTTGGGATCGAGGGGATCTTGCGGGCAGCGGCAGGGGTAGTCGCGGTTTTGGCTCATGGGGCTCTCGGGGTTGAAAGGGCCGGGTTGTTGGCCGGAAGAGCGAAGCGAGGTCCGACATGCAAACGGTCGAGATGGCGGACTCGAAGCCGTGGGTGGCGCAAGGGGTTCATTGTAACGGTTGTTGGGCGGACGGTACCGCGCTCCTTGACCCTTGTGGGTTCTCCCCCTAAGGAAGCGCCATTAAATCAGCGCTTCCCCAACAATTCCCGCACCAACGTCGCATGGCGTTCGGTCGCCCCCCTTTGCGCCGCAATCCAGGAGGCGGCGCGGGTGCGACGGATGTTTTTCTCGGGCGTCCCTTCGGCCAGCATATGGGTCCAGGCTTTCCCGAGTTCATCCGCATCGTGGACGACCACCACGGCGTGGCAAGGGGTCAGGGCGGCGACCTCCTCGGCGACGGTGGCAGTATGGGGCCCCACCGCCACCGCCACCCCGGCGGCGACCGGCTCCAGCACGTTGTGCCCCCCGACCGGGGCAAGCGATCCCCCCAGAAAGGCGGCGTCGGCGGCGGCGAAGAGGGGGGCGAGCAGCCCCATGCGGTCGACCAACACCACCTCAGCTTCGGGGTGCTCGGCCAGAGTCGACCAACGCGCCCAACTTTCCCCCCCCTCATGCAGAAGCCGCTCGACCTCATCCAGCCGTTCCAGATGACGAGGGACCAAGGCGAGCTTGGGACGGGGATCCTGAAGCATGTGCCAGGCGGCGAGCGCCGCCGTCTCTTCGCCGGGATGGGTCGATCCGGCCACGATCAGTCGCAGGCTTGTGGCCCAGGCGCGCAGCCGAGCGAGGGTTTGCGGATCGGGCTGGGGGGGGTGGATGTCGAATTTGGGCCGACCGGTCACTTTGATGCGCTCAGGGGCAATCCCCAGGTTTTGCAGCCTCTTGGCGTGCTCTTGGCTTTGCGCCCCCACCCGGTCGATGGCGGTCAGCAGGGGGCGCAGCAACGGTTTCAAACGCGCCATGCGGCTTGCCGAGCGGGGGGAGATTCGGGCCGAGAGCCAGCCCAGTGGGGTGGCGCTGCAGGCGGCGAGCAGCCCCGGCCAGAACTCCCCCTCGCTCACCGCTACCGCCTGTACCCGGCAGCGACGCAGCAGGCGGCGGTGCAGCCAGGGGGCGTCCCAGGGAATCAGGGTGGCGCGGATGCGGGGGTGTTGGGGGATCGCCTCCAGAGCCGGGGTCCGAAATGCGGTGACCAGCAGATCAATCCCCTCGGGGTCGGCCAAGAGCTGATCGATCAAGGGGCGCAGGGAGCGGATCTCCCCCTGACTGGCGCCGTGCAGCCACAGGGTCGGTTTGGCGGTGGCGGGGGGCATTTTTAAGGTCAGGCGCCGCGCCCAGGGGTCGCGCAATTCGGGATGGAAGAGCAGCCATAACCCCAAAAAAGGGAGGAGGAGCAGCAATAGGAGGGTGGCGATCAGGTCGAGCAAACGGGGCATCAAGGGTTCACCCTCGCCCGGACGTGGGTGGATATGTAGGGTGGATAAGCGCAGCGCATCCACCTTTTTTGCGGAGAGGCGAACAAAACCGGCTCACCCCCGCACCTCAAGCCGCTCCAACTCCTGGGAGCTAAAGCCCCCCTGCAACCGCGCCGCGATGTTCAGCGGCCCGCGAATGCCACCGCGCAAAAAACGGGCGACCAAACTTTTGAAGGTCGCCTCCGGATCGAGCCCCCGCTGCGCGCACAAAAACAAAAACCAGCGCGACCCTGCCGCCACATGGCCGATCTCGTCGCGGTAGATCACCTTGAGCGCCTCGGCCCCGGCCCGATCCCCTTGTTCCTCAAGCCGTGCGATCATCCCGGGGGTGACGTCGAGACCCCGCGCCTCCAGGGTGCGGGGAATCATCGCCATGCGGTGCAACGGATCGTCGACGGTCTCGACCGCCATCCCCCAGATCCCCTCGTGGGCATCGAAGTCGCCGTAGTCACACCCCATGCTGCGCAGGTGGTCGCGCAGCAGGACGAAGTGCTCCGCCTCCTCTTTGGCGATGCGGGCCCAGTCGTCGTAGTAGTCGCGGGGTAGATTGCGAAAGCGGTGGAGGGCGTCCCAGGCAAGGTCGATGGCGGTCAGCTCGATGTGAACCAGGGCGTGGAAGCGCGCCGCTTTGGCCTGTCCTCCCCCAGTACGTCTGGGGACCTTGCCGGGGGGAACAATGCGGGGCCGTTCGGGGCGCCCCGGCTCGGGGGTCGGCTCGGTCTCATCCATCCCCAACGGCAAATCCTCCTGCGCCCAGGCGGCGAATCCGTCGAGGGTCAGGGCCACCTTCAGGTCGGGATCGGCGGCGCTCAGGGCGGCGCGAGCGACCGCCATCAGGGATGAAAAGTGTTGAGGGGGCAAAGTCGGCCTTTAAGGGTTCAAGCGGCGCAGCGGCGCCGAGATACCTAAAAAAAGAGAGTTCAATGCGATGAACGGTGTTTTGGCCCAAACCGCCGGGCTGATTGTATGCGGCATTGTGTGGCGTCGTTTTCAGCCGGGTGGGCTGGAGGGGGAGTCGACCCGTCGGGTTTTGACCGGGGTCGTCTACCACCTGCTGCTTCCCGCCTTGGTGCTGGGGGTACTGTGGCAGGCTCCCATGAACGGCGACGCAATCCGCATTGCAGTGGTCGCCGCAGCCGGCGTGCTGGCGGCGATGGCGACCGCCTGGGCGATCTACCGGTTTTTGCCCGCCCCCTTCAGTACCGCAGGGGGCCCCGCCGTTGGAGCCCTGATCCTAGCGGCGGCTTTTGGCAACGTCACCTATTTGGGTCTTCCGGTTCTTGAGAGCGCCTTCGGCCCTTGGGCCCGGGCGGTCGCCATCGAATACGACCTGTTTGCCTGCACCCCGCTGCTGCTCACCTTAGGGATCGCCATCGCCCAGCGCTACGGCCACGACCCCTCCGGGCAAAGCCCTTTGCAAGCGCTGCTGCGGGTACCTCCGCTGTGGGCGGCGCTGGCCGCCATCGCCTTGAATCTGGGGGGGGTGCCGCTCCATCCCTGGCTGGCGGGGGGGCTTGCAATGTTGGGGGCGGGGGTGGTGCCGTTGATGCTCTTTTCGGTGGGGCTTGGCCTGCGCTGGAGCGGCGGTTGGAAACGCCGTCTGCCGCTGCTGCTCCCGGCGGTGGCGATTCAACTGCTGCTCACCCCGCTGCTGGTTGCCTGGCTCGGGGGGTGGATCGGTCTTTCGGGGGATGTGCTGCGGGCGGTGGTTGTGGAGGCGGCGATGCCGAGCATGGTGCTGGGGATCGTGCTCTGCGACCGCTTTGGACTGGATACCCCCCTCTACGCCGAGGCGGTGACCCTATCGACCATTCTTGTGGCGGTCACGCTGCCGATGTGGTTTGGATCGTTTTAGGGAAACGCTGAAAAAAGGCGTCTGCCGTTTTTCAGCGTCGTTTCGCAAAAACCAAAAGTGGGTGCTTTGAGACGACATGGTTTTTGCTTCGCTTTCAAAATCAGCAGAGCTTCGGCGACGGGGTCGCCTCCTACTTACGTTCCTGATTTTGGCGGCCCATCCATGGGTCGCAAGGAAGCGACGGCCCTCTTAACCGGTTTTTCAAGCCTCGTGGGGGCGCTGCACCACTTCGGCCCAGTGCAGCGACTGAACGATGTCGGGATGACGTTCGGCCAGATCGACGAGCACCTGGGAGGGCCATTGGTAAAGGCGGCAGGGGGTCACACTCTGCGCCGTGACCTGCTGGGGCGCCCCACCGTTGAGGCTCAGGTCGCCGAAGTAGTCCCCCGAAATCAGGTTGCCTAGGAGTCTGTCGGACTTTTCCCAAGGACATGAGACGATATGAGGCATGATATGAGGCATCTGTCGTAACAAGCCGAGGAGCCCCGATTATGAGCCGATTCATCCCCGCCGACCGCCGTGCCCCGTATTTGCTTGCGCCGTCGTTGTCGGATTGGCTGCCCGACGATCATTTGGCGCGGTTTGTGGTGGAGGTGGTGGATCAATTGGATTTGACCG
>Ga0210006_1000551_pt1 | contig 29431 bp, 24 predicted proteins | sample CryGey02umfilter_2_FD_185452 | JGI IMG/M metagenome (GOLD analysis project Ga0210006, IMG submission 185452) | Groundwater microbial communities from aquifer in Utah, USA - Crystal Geyser 4/10/14 0.2 um filter (SPAdes) (version 3) | ecosystem: Environmental > Aquatic > Deep subsurface >... | reverse complement strand
CCACTACTTGGATGACTTATTAACTTGCGCATGATTTTTTGGTATTTTATCATGGGGAATGTGTTATGTAGTAAAGGTTTTGCACCTCTATCTTATTACATTCCCCAACTTCATGTTTAATATAACCAAGCTATGTCGATATATTTTATGCAAAAATTGGCTATTGACAGAAGTAGACACAGATGTTATAGTTGCACGCTTTATTACCTATCCACTATTCTTTACCCAAATATATATGAATAAATTTCTGCAAAAAATTACCGTATCTCTTGCGACGCTTGCCGTATTATTCGGACAAGTTTTTGGAGCTTTTGCCGGGCTATCTCTTGCAAACGCTGATGAAGCATTTGCGGGGGGAGGAGGTCTTCCATCCAAGATAAATTCATCTTCTATTATAGAAATGAATGGTTCTTACTACATTAATTACTGTACAGACGTACGAGGTTATCTGACTGCTGGAGTATATCAAGCGACTTCTAGTGTTTCTTCAAAGAGAGTTGCCATTATTGCGGATAGCATGCGTACAGTAGCTCAATGTTCATACGTTCTTTGGGACGGAAATTACGGAGACAAAAATGAAGTTGGGGCAAAAGGCCAAAAAGCGGCTGACGGAGAATATTTCTATGGAGTCACTTTAGAGGGTGAATCTCCATACTCATACGGTACTGACTACGAAGCAGATTGGTTTACGGTAGGATCTACTGTAGATGACACGGATGATGACACATACGATGACGACGATGATGACGATGATGACGACGATGATGATGACGATGATGATGACAACACGACTTCAAAGGCAAAAATCACTGATGTAACTATCAAAAATACGACTTTTGACCCTTGGGATGACCAAGAGGCAAAACTTACTTTCACGCTTGATAAAAGCGCAGAAGTGACTTTGACGATCGAAGATGAGGACGGATACGAAGTTGCCACACTTATAGACGAGGAATCATACAAAAAGGGTAAACACAGCGTAAAATGGGATGGTACGGATGAATGGGGCGATATTGTTCCTAAAGGTAAATACACATACATTTTGGAAGCTAAATCAAGTGGTGGAACAGACACTGAGGAGGGCACTCTAAAGGTCAAAAAAAGCGTTAGCAGCTCAAATACAGAGGACCCACGCCTAGACGACGTTTTCGTTACAAAAGACGATTTTGACCCTAATGCAGGCGAATCTACCTATATTGTATACACTCTTACAGATGATGCTGATGTAGTTGTTGCAATATATGACGAATACAACGACAAAGTAGATACAATTGAGGATGAAAGTGACAAATCTGCCGGTACATATTCGGTAGAATGGGATGGTGGCAATGAGAACGAAGGTTCTTATACATACGAAGTATACTCAGAAAATTCAGAAGGAGACGACTCACAAGAAGGGGCAATCATTCTTTCTGAAGACTCAAAAACAAGCGGAAAACCAAATATTTATAGAGATATGGCGGACGAAGGCCTTTATGCCGCTTCAGAAGGGGATTTGTCTATCAAGTTTAGGCTTAATAAAGACGCAGACGTCACTATCGAAATTCGTGACGGAAGCACAGTTTTAGCTACGATTATCAAGGACGAAGAACTTCTTGAAGGTGTAAATTCCGTAAAATGGGACGGATCTGACAAATACGGTGAGGCTCTAGAACAAGGCTTCTATCAATACAAAATCATCGCGGCAAACAACAAAGGTAAAGACGTAGAACTTGGTACATTCATGATTACTGGATTGACTAAGTATAAATATGCCGACAGTTGTGGTTCATTCACGGATATGACAGAAGATTCAGCATATTGTGAGGCAATTCAATGGGCATATGATTCAGGAATATTCTCAGAATATAATGATGGCTCATTCAAGCCATACAAATCACTTACACGTGCCGAAGCTTTGAAAGTAATTCTTGAATCTCAAAATGTAAATATCGAAAATGTAAAAGGTCAAAATTTCGGATTCTATGATGTCGATAGCTACGCTTGGTATACATCATATTTGAAGACAGCTTTGGATCTTGGAATTGTTCACGGTTACAATGATGGTTCATTCAGACCGAACAATACTATTTCAAGAGTTGAAGCCCTGACAATGTTATTGAACACAGCCAAAGTAACATCAAATGTTGTGGTTCCTACAAACAATTACGGACAGCCATATTATGACACACCAAACACATCCGGCACAAAGTGGTACATGAGCTACGTATGGTTCGCAAAAGAATACAATCTTACGGGAAATGACTATTATTTTTACCCTGACTCAAGCATGACTCGCGGAGAAATGGCCGACATGCTATACAGATTGGCTCAAGCAGGATTCTAAAAATATCTAAGGAATATTGCAGAAAAGCGCCCTTGTCAGGGCGTTTTTCTTTGAACTAAAGGGGGATTGGAAAGAGTACGAAAGATTTTTGAATGATATGCATAGGACTTGCTGAAGATAGTTTTTTTAAGCGCATTACGTTCTCTTAATTTAAACATTGGTCTTAGATAAAAGAAGTCTAAGCTTAAGGGAACTATCTTCAGCAAGTCCTGAAAAGGTTTTTCAAAAATCTTTTGTACTCTTTCCATCTTTTGTTGTAAAATAAACTTACTCATTAACCTCATCCAAAATGTTTAAAGCACTAAAAGCTCTTCTAGCAGGCTTAATCGCCGGCACTGCAATCGGTATTTTATTTGCACCGAAAAAAGGCGCAGAAACTCGCGGAAAAATTAAATCAGAAATGAAAAAAGGAGGCACAGGCCTTAGCGCAGTAAGAGAAACGTTAGAGGGAATAGGCAAAGACCTTAGTGGAACTTGTGACGAATGCATGGAAGATAAACGAGTAAAAAAATACACAAAAATGGCAAAGGATGAAGCAAAAAAACTTATAAATAAAATCCCGAAAAAAACTCTAACTAAAGCGAAAAAAACATTTGGCGACGCAAAGAAATTTACAGAAAAAGCCGTCAACAAAGTAGAAAACGTTTTCAAGAAATAAGACATAAATAAAAAACAGCATTATCAAAATATGCTGTTTTTTTATGCACCCCTCACCTCCTTCATCATCTCAACCTTACTATCGATCAACGCCTTCGTCCCGATATCTTTCCTGTGAAACACAGGTCCATTGATCAAGCTCACGCCTTCCTCCGCCAGCTTCTCCGCCGCAGACACATCATCTCCAATTCCAACAACCGCAACGGCCCTTGAACCCGCCAAATAGAGCCCATCTTCTTTTTCGTCAACAGAGCCAAAATACATCCTAACCCCTTCAGGCATTTCTCCAATCTCGATTTTTTCTCCTTTAACAGGCTCATCCGGATATCCATTTGGAACTGCATATTTGCAAACCGTAGTCTTATTTTCGAACTCAATTTTTACATTATTCAAATCCCCGGAAATAATCGCCTCACAAATTTCAACAAAATCACTCTTCAATAGTGGCAACACATTCATCGCTTCAGGATCACCAAAACGAGCATTGTATTCAATCAATCTCACTCCATCTTTCACAGCAATAAATCCACCGTACATGATTCCTTTGAAATGACTTTGTGTTTCTTGTTTAAGCGCTTTTGCAACAAGTCGAGTAATGTCAGCGGCCTGCCTCAAATCCGACTCGGTCAAAAACGGCATGCTGTGATTTGCACATGAATAAGTCCCCATACCACCGGTATTTGGCCCGCTGTCGCCATCAAAAGCACGTTTATGATCCTGCACCGCAGGCATATCTTTTGTGTTGTCTCCATCACAAAAACTCATCAAACTAAATTCCTGTCCAATAAATTTTTCTTCAATAACAACTTTCCCACATTCCAAAATACATTCCTTCGCATAAGAACCCCCCTCGTCCATATTTGCCAAATGATCTCCCGAAACTTTCACGCCTTTCCCCCCCTTCAATCCGTCCGCTTTTACAACATAATTTCCCTCAAGCGATTCTAAAAATTCGCGAATTCCATCCTCCGAAAAAAACACTTTAAATTTTGGATTTCCGGGAATGGCGTATTTCTCAAGCAAATTTCTGGTAAAAGATTTTGAAGATTCAAGTCGTCCGACAGTTTGAAGAGGGGACGCACTTTTTATTCCCATTTCAAGAAGCATATCTGTGATTCCATAAGCGATCGGAGCCTCAGGTCCGACAAATGCAAAATCAGGTTTAACTTTATGAGCAAATTCCCTGATAGCATCTCTATCGCATACATCAGCTAATAAATAATCCATCGCCAATTTCGCAAGTCCCGGATTCTTAGTTTTTCCGACAACAAAAATCTCAGGCCTATCAGCGCTTCGTAAAAAAGTTTCGGCAATCACATGTTCTCTCGCACCGTTCCCAAGTAGCAAAATTTTCTTCATGTAGAAAAAATTATATCGTAAGATTTAATTGGTTTTCCATTTCTTCTTTCAGGAAAACATCATCGCCAGTCCGATCTCGTTCGCAAGACCTTGAATGCGCCTGATTTTGAAGCACTTCTTCGCTCACATCTCCGGTCGGATATTTACCGTTGATACATCCCATGCACATATTCTTAACCTTAGGGTTTTCTTTAACACATGAGCTTAATACATCATCAGCATCATTATAAATCAGATGATCCGCCCCAAGAAATTTACAAATTTCCTCAATAGAATGAGTCGAAGCGATAAGCTCTTTCCTTGAAGGCATATCAACTCCATAAAGACATGGATTGATCACAGGAGGATAATACGAAGCAAAATAAACTTTTTTCGCGCCGGCTTCTCTCACCATTTGAATAATTTGTTTTGAAGTATTTCCTCGGACAATACTGTCGTCTACAAGCATAACTTTTTTGCCTTTTAGCAAAAGAGGCATAGCATTGAGTTTATATTTGATGGATTTTTTTCTAATTTTTTGCCCAGGCATAATAAATGTTCGCCCGATATATCTATTTTTCACAAGTCCCTCGCAGTATTTTAACCCAAGCTCTTCAGATACCGAAAACGCTGCCGTCCTTGAAGAATCAGGAACCGGAACAACGATATCTATATCAAGTTTTGCCGCCTTTATTCTCTTTGCCATTTTGATCCCCATATTGTGTCTCGCTTGATGAACGGAAATATTATTAAGGATGGAATCAGGTCTAGCAAAATAAACATATTCAAAGATACAAGGTGTAAATTCCTTATTCGCTATTTTTTTTGAATGAACTTTTCTGTTTTTTTCATCAATGAAAATTGCTTCACCGGCTTCAACATCTTTAACAATTTCAAATCCCAAAATATCAAGCGTAACAGACTCTGAAGCGAAAATATAATCAACAGTCATCCCATTATCTCTCTTGCCGAAAAGAAGGGGACGAATTCCGTGTGGATCTCTGAATCCAACCATTCCTTGTTTCGCGATGTACGAAACAACACTATATGAACCTTTCGCTCTTTTATAAACACTTTCTACAGCTTTCCAAATATGTTCAGGTTTAATACCATCTGCAGGATTTTGCGTTGATAAAGATTTAGTGAAAAGATTCAAAATTACCTCTGCATCACAGTCAGAATTAACATGCCTATGATCTTTTTCAAAAAGTTCTTTTTTTAGTTCAAATGCATTGAAAACATTTCCATTGTGAGCGAGCATTACTCCATACGGTGAAGCTCCCAAAAATGGCTGTGCATCGTCTGTTCCTCCAGCCCCGATTGTAGAATATCTTGTGTGGCCTATCCCCACATATCCGGTAAGTCTCTTCATATGTCTCGTATGGAAAACATCTTTCACGAGTCCGGTATTTTTTCTCACATGAAATTTTCCATCATAAGTAATCATTCCGGTCGCATCTTGTCCACGATGTTGCAAAGTGACAAGTCCGTCGTATACATCTTGAGCGACATGATCGTGTCCAAAAACTCCAAGTACTCCACACATATGATTGTTATTAAGGAATATTGTTTAAACGCTTTGAGGCATGAACAGTATTTAGCATAAGACAGGCAACGGTCATAGGTCCGGCCCCACCTGGAACAGGAGTTATATAACTCGCCTTAGCGGAAACATTTTCGAAATCCACGTCTCCACAAAGTTTTCCATTCTCCATTCTGTTGATTCCTATGTCAAAAACGACCGCATCATCTTTCACCATATCCGCCGTAATAAGATTTATTTTGCCAACTCCAACGCACAAAATATCGGCTCTCTTTGTATGAAAAGCCAAATCTTTTGTGTGAATATGGCACACGGTGACAGTTGCGTTTCTATTTAAAAACATCGTTGCGAGTGGCTTTCCGACGATATTACTGTGGCCAACGACAACGACTTCTTTTCCTTCAACCGGAATTTTATAATGTTCAATCATTTTTATAATCCCAAGCGGAGTACACGGAATTAGATCTTCAAAATCCGTACTCAGGAACATTTTCCCTAGGTTGTAAGCGGTAAATCCATCCACATCTTTTTTTGGATCGATAGCGCGAATAACATCCGGCACATAAACATGTTTTGGAACAGGCAATTGAACTAAAATTCCATGGATAGTTTCATCCATATTCAATTCCTCAATTTTTTGTATTAATTGCGCCGTCGTGACATCTTCTTCAAAATCAAATTGTTCCCATTCGATATTAGTTTCGGCACAAGCAAGCTGTTTTTGTTTGATATAAGAAAGAGACGCAGGATTTTTCCCTACAAGAATTACAGCAAGTTTCGGCAAAATATGATGAATCTCCAGTCCGGAAACTTCATTTTTTAGCTTCAAAAGCATTTCCTTCGCAACCTTCCTACCGTCTAAAAGTTGCATAATTTTGTGAATAAAAAATAAATGGCTTTTAGAGACCGAACTCTAAAGCTATTTCATCATATAGTTACCGTAGGCAATCGTCAATAAAACCTTTGGTTTACGACAATATACTTTTAACAAAATCTTGCATATTCTTATAGAATTATGTATAATTCTTATATAAAAAATAATAACAAAACCGAAAGATGAACACATCAATCGCGATAAGAAAAGATATCAGGGATCAAGCTTCCCAAAAGGCTCAAACGGATGGACTTTCCATCAGTGCGGTAGTTCGTATACTTTTACTCGATTATGCAAATGGCAGGATAGAAATAGGCTCAAGATCAAACACGAATATTGCAGTAGAAAAAATAGAAGTGGATTCTAAAACTCAAAAAATGATGGATGATGTCATTTTGGAATGGAACAAAAATAAATGATAAGAAATGAAAATAATTTTCCCTCACAGTTTAGTCAAAAAAGAAAAGCTTTCCAATGACGACATCAAAGAAGTGATTAAAAACACCTCAAAAGGGATTTACACGCTTATCAAAGGCGAAAATCTTCCAAGAAATTCAAAACTAATAAAAATTTATTCCACCACAATTCAGAGAGCAAAAAGAATAGTTATGCTTATGGAAACCGTTTCCGGAGATTCATTTTTCTTATTTTACAGATCAAAAAACGACAAAATCGGTAAAAATATCTCAATACAAAACCAAATATTTAGAAAAAACCTTCATAAATACCTGCTGATTTTGAAAGAGGACATAAGGTCAAAAAACTATTCGGTTTTCGAGACAGTATAGGAATCTTTACACTCACCTCTATATTTTTAATTCAGATTTGCTACAATAACTGTGGAATAGGTTTTCAGCTGTGGTTTCAAGGCCACCCCTAGCGGAAAGCCTCTTCTTGCAATTCAAAACATTTCTGCTAATGTTTTACCGTATCACCACGAGAGGAGGTTCATAAGGGTTGGTCTTTATGTAATTGCCTCTCATTTTTTATTTATATTCAAGTTTTAAAGATATATTTCAATGAGTGTAACCAACCGACATTAAATAATCTTAAAATCTTCCTACAAAGTTCGTTGAAATACATTAGCATTTTTGAGCTTCTTCTACTAAACTTAAAATAAATAACCAAGAATTATGAACATATTATTTCTTCTGCTAGCGTTCGCTTCACTAACAAGTCTAATAATTGGTCTTATAAAACCATCTGCATTCAAAGAAATATTTAAGCACAAATCGACTAGAAAAAATCTAAGCATTTATTTTCTAGCTGGGATGATAATCTTTTTCATATTAGCGGCAATATCAACAGGCGAGGTTAAGCAAACGCCTCAATACGAAGTACTCGATACAATAGATTTAATAAATGGCAATAAATTTGCAGAAATATTAATACCATCCTTTTCTAAAAGAACTTCACGACAAGAATTAGAAACTGTAGCAAATAAAATTTCAACGAACATGGCGCGAACACGGGCTAGCCGGTTCGCTAGCTAAAAATAATAAAAAAAATATGAATTTATCTATATCTGCACCGCCAGATAATGAAGCAATTAGAGAAAGTCGAGATACTTTAAACGATCTCACCAAAGAAATTAAGAAATCTAATAAAGCTTCATCTAGGTTAAATAAATCTATTTGGTGGCTAACGCTTATTATGGCGATAATAGCTATTATCGAGTTTTTCACAAAAATATTGCCATGGATGATAGATTATTTTTCATAATTTTCATTATTTTTTCTTACGCTCACTCTCATATTTGCCAGTAGTAGCCCTTTGGGCATATTGTACTGCTGTGAAACATCGGTTCGCCCACAGGGTATCTGCCATTTTGAAAGAGAGCACAGATTTTATCATCCATACTCCCTTTAAAACTATAATTGTCTCTTTTTACAGAGAACAATGTGTGTCCAATTGTTCAGCAAGATCAACGCCATTAAATAGCACCCCCCCCTCACCCCAACCACCCTTCCACCACTCCCCATACCATCTCCGCCGTATCGGAGATTTCTTTTTGTGTCTGAATTTTTTTCCAATGATATTTATCAGCCAAGATCTCAAGAACTTTTTGACATTTTTCAATCAACACATCATTTGTTTCATGAACATGTTGTTTTTCTCTCGATTTCTTATCACGTTTTCCTTCAAGCATTATCGCGAAATCTTCTTTAATCAAATGTTTATTCATCTCTTCAAGCCATGCAGTATCAAGCCCTTTTGCGGTTCCCCAAGCGATTCCTGTGCCGACATAATCTTCCGCAACAACGATATATCCTTCATCAAGTAGTCGAAGAATTTCAGGTTCGTATTGATAACGATTTAAAACAAACCAAAGTTGCAGTTCGTCTTCAGCAATTTTTTGCGAACCACCACGAAGAACATCATTCAAAAATGGCCCGGTAGGGGACAGATCATAAATAGGATATTTTACATAAAAAACTTTCTTCCCTTCCTTCTCTAAACGCTCAACCAAAAGCTTCGCATGAGTGCTTTTGCCGATGTTATTGATTCCGTAAATTGTGATTAATTTTCCCTCCATTGTATAAATAATTTATTCAGCCATTAATTAGCCATTAATCGTTGCCCATAGCCTCCCGTGCTTCCAAACCCACCACGACTTTCTTTGAAAATTTCGTCGCTTTCTTGCCATTCAAATTTGTCGATTCTCACGAAAACTCCTTGCGCGATTTTCTCCCCGCGTTTTATCTCGACAGGAGTTTCTCTGAAGTTATAGACCAAAACTTTTATCTCATCTTTTTCCCCGCAATAATCATGATCAATAATTCCAAAACCATGTGGGGGACTGATGCCTTTTTTCGAAGGTGCGGAGCTTCTGGACGCCACGACAAGCATATATTTTTCAGGCACTTCCACGATGAGATTTGAAGGCACCATAGCCATTTCTTTCGGATTAACAACAACATCTTCACGCGCAAGAATATCAAACCCGACAGATCCGTCAGTTTCATACATCGGAAGTGGCAAAGTTTTGTCTATACGTTTGATCCGAACTTTCATAACTTAAGCTTCATTTATAACATTTTATCCTGTAAATTATACATCGTACAGAAGTAAATGAAAGAATAAAAGTTAACAAAAAACAATGATGAAGATTTCACACGAGCTAAAAAAAATATTTTATTTCACTACTAATTTTGTATTATCCACAAAAGAAGATATAGATTTCGCAGTTGGGGGACAGGCGGTTATTGAAGGAGTGATGATGCGCTCGCCAAACTCTGTCGTGATCGCAGTCAGAAAACAAGACAACTCGATAAAAATTTCCGCAAAAAAACATCAATCAATAATCCGAAAATACAAATTTCTAAATATCCCGATCGTTAGAGGAATTGTTGGACTTGTCGAAATGATGGGAATTGGAATGACGGCAATAAATTTTTCTGCGAACGAAGCGGTGGAAGAAGAGGACGAAATAAAAGCAAAAAAAGAAGCAGAGGTCGAAGAAAAAAGATCTACGCTAACGAAGATTTTTGAAGCTGGAATGTTCGCCCTTTCAATAATAATCGCACTCTCCGTAAGTGTCTTCATGTTCAAGTTTATTCCACTTTGGCTAACCACAATTTTGGACGGACAATTTTCATATATCCACGACAATTATATTGTTTTCAATTTTATGGATGGAATAACAAAACTTTTAATTTTTCTAGTCTATATTTATGTGCTTTCCCTTATCCCGAGTTTCAGAAGAATTTTCGAATATCATGGAGCGGAACACAAAAGTATTTTCACTTACGAAAAACATTTGGAATTAACAGTGGAAAATGCAAAACCGCAATCAAGATTTCATCCACGATGTGGCACAAGTTTCATTTTAATAGTTTTTGTTTTGAGTATTTTGGTTTACACGTTCGTTCCAAAACAAGAAATTTTTTGGCAAAACTTGGGATTAAGGGTCGCGGCACTTCCATTGATCGCCGGACTTGCATATGAATTTCTGAAATTCAGTGCAAAATATCGCGAAAGTAAATTGGTAAATATATTCGTCGCTCCAGGGCTAGCTCTTCAAAAAATTACCACAAAACCCCCAACAGATGCCCAACTCGAAGTCGGCCTAACTTCTCTAAAAGAGGCATTGGCGGTAGAGAATCATTTAGATTAAAGAGAGCGAAAATTTAGAATATATTTGAGAATTCGTTATGTTCGTTTTAGTTTTAAACAAAGAATTCGGACTAAAGAAGTCCGAATTCGAAAGTATATTCTAAATTTTCGCTCTCTTTGCTATTTGCTTTCCGCCAATGCACTATTCACGTCCATCGGAATCCCAGGCCCCATTGTACCTGCAAGAGTCATTGTTTCTACGTAAGTTCCTTTAACGCTTGCAGGTTTTGAGTCAAGAACAGCTTTAAGCAAAGCTTTAAGATTGCTCTTTAGTTTTGCCTCATCAAAAGAAATTTTTCCGAAAATATTATGTAAGTTTGCTTCTTTATCGACACGAAGTTCGACTTTACCTTTCTTGATATCGGAAATCATTTTTGTAACGTCCGGAGCAACAGTTCCACTCTTTGGGCTTGGCATAAGTCTCTTTTGTCCAAGAATTTTAGCTACTTTTGAAAGATCCTTCATTTGATCTGGCGTTGCAACAGCAACATCAAAATCAGTCCATCCTCCTTCAATCTTTGTGATAAGATCGCTTGTTCCAGCCATAAGAGCCCCTGCCGCCATAGCTTCTTTTATTTTGTCTTCACCAACAAAAGCAACAACGCTGACCTCTTTTCCTGTTCCTTCAGGAAGAACAACAGTTGTACGTAGATTCTGGTCTGCCTGTGTAGGATCAAGACCAAGTTTCATATGAATTTCCGAGCTTCCGTCAAACTTTACAGTGGAAGTTTTTTTCAATAAAGAAATAGCTTCATCCATTGTGTAAGCTTCCTTCTCGATAAGCTTTACAGCCTCGAGATATTTTTTGCCATGTTTTTTCATGATTTTTATTGTTAAGTGGTGTTATCGGTCCGCTCGTTTTGACGCATAGGACCTCCCACGAAATAAATATATTTATTAGACTTGAACAGTGACGCCCATACTTCTTGCAGTTCCAGCAATGATTTTCACCGCCGCATCAAGATCATTCGCATTGAGATCAGCCATCTTAATTTTAGCGATTTCTTCAAGCTGAGCACGTGTGATAGATCCAACTTTGTCCTTATGTGGGACCGCTGATCCCTTAGGGATATTTAGAGCTTTTCTTATAAGAACCGCCGCAGGAGGGCTTTTCAAGATAAATGTAAAGCTTCTGTCGTCAAATACGCTTAACTCAACCGGAATAATAGTATCTCCAAGTTCTCTTGTTTGATTATTGAATTCAGTACAAAATTGTTGGATATTTAATCCATGAGGTCCTAAAGCTGTACCAACCGGTGGTGCTGGAGTCGCTTTCCCAGCCGCGATTTGTAGCTTGATTACTGTTAATAATGATTTTGCCATTTTGGTTTTTTCTTAAAAATTATTGAGAAGCTAGTGCGTAAACTGCAAAGGCATTTTACGGTTTTTTAGCCTTTTGTCAAAGCAAAAAGCTGTAAATCAACCAAAGATTTAAGATCGCTATGAAAATACCTATAGCAAAAGCCAAAATTTTCACAATCAATCCATTCACAAATACACCCATTTTTTGTTTGTCGCTCGTAAATACGATAAGTGGGAAAACAGCAAAGGAAAGCTGCATACTTAAAACGACCTGGCTTAAAATTAATAATTTGGAAAGACCTGATCTTCCATACAAAACAACAATTATTATTGCAGGCACAATGGCGATAAGCCTTGTAATAAGCCTGCGAAGCCATGGTTTGATGTGAATATTCAAAAATCCTTCCATCACAATCTGTCCGGCAAGAGTCGCGGTGATTGTTGAGTTTTGGCCTGAAGCAAGCAGTGCGATAGCGAAAAACGTGCTGGCAAGTCCGGCTCCAAGCACAGGTGTCAGAAGGGAATAGGCTTGTTCTATTTCTGCAACCTCGCTATATCCGTTTGCATGAAATGTCGCCGCGGCAACAATCAAAATAGCGGCATTTACAAAGAACGCAAAGAAAAGGGCCATAGTGGAATCTATAGTCGAGAATTTTAGCGCTTCGCGTTTTCCCTCTACAGTCTCAGCATAATTCCTTGTCTGAACTATTGCAGAATGCAGATATAAATTATGCGGCATCACAGTCGCACCAAGGATACCTATAGCGATATAGAGCATTTCCGTGTTTGAAAATATTTCTGTCACAGGAACAAATCCGCCAATAATAGCCAAGAAATCAGGATTTGAATAAAAAATTTCAAATCCAAAAAGTATAGCGATCGTAGCAACCAAAACTATTACAAGAGTTTCAAGCACTCTAAATCCTTTAGCCTGCAACATAAGCAAAAGAAGAACATCGGCCGCAGTCACGACAACTCCGACAGCGAGAGGAATTCCAAAAAGAAGATTAAGCGCGATTGCAGAACCTATAACTTCAGCAAGATCACAAGCCGTAATCATCACCTCTGTCATAAGCCACAAAATCACATTTACCCATTTTGGAAAAGAATCTCTACACGCCTGAGCAAGATCTCTGCCGGAAACTATTCCAAGTTTTGCAGACAAATATTGCAATAAAATCGCAAAAAGATTTGACATCAAAATTACAAATAAAAGCGTATATCCAAATTTAGAACCTCCGGCCAAATCAGTTGCCCAATTTCCCGGATCCATATATCCAACGGCCACCATATATCCCGGTCCGGAGAATGCTAATAATTTTTTAAAGAACGATAGTGTGGTTGGTATAGGAATTGACTTATGGGCTTCCATAAGGCTTTTGCTGTCGCTTTTTCTTTTCCATCCGAGAGATTCAAATAAATTTTCGTGAGTCATTTTATAATCATTTGTTAATATATCCTAACTTTATTAATACAGGCTATCTTGCTTGTTGTCAATAATTATTTCTATGTGTATAATGGAAACATGGAACAAGAAGATTACTTGGAAGAAATATACAATCTGTTTAAAGAAAATGGCCACATAAGGATCTCTGACATTGCGAACTCTTTAAACGTAAAAAAACCATCCGTGACTCAAATGATGCAAAGGCTTAAGAAAGAGGATTGTCTCTTGTATGAACCGTATTCACCAATAAAACTAACAGAGAAAGGATATAAAATAGGAAAAAGTGTCGCGGAAAGGCACAGAGTCCTTGCCGAATTTTTCACGATTTTAGGAATATCAAAACAGATTCAGGAAAAAGATATTCATGGAATAGAGCATTCTTTAAGCGAAACAACATTAAAACGCCTCAAAGAGGTTTCGGCATTTCTAAAGAAAAAGAAATTTTAAAACTCCATATCAAGAAGCTTAACCAAATTTTTCACTTGAGGATGATATTCTTTTGGATAAGAAAAACCGTAAATCAAACTGCCAAATCTTACTGTCAAAAACGCCACATTTTGGCGACGGGAATCATTCATGTAAAAAGAGCCGTCTCCAAATTCGCCAGTCTCGTTTACCTCTATATCAAGGCCTTCCGAGCCACGAGTCTTGAGAGTATCATACACGGTTTTTGGTGAATTCATCGGGCCTACATCAATGATATAAATTTTAGCAATCATCGAGTCGACAGACTTAATAACATTTTTAAATATTTTTAGATCTTCCAAATCCTGAAGATAAATAGTTCTATACAAAAATCCGTCAAAATCCTCGGTGTCGATAGTGGTATTCGTAAATCCCGCACTCTTAAGCTGATCCTGATTCAGATAAATACTTAAAACCGCAGGTTTATAGGTATTGCTTTCAAAATCGTCGGCTGTTCCGGAAATAGGTGCCTGAGGAGAGGAATTTGATTGATTAGTCGAATCATCTAAACCTGGCACTTCTAAGCCATTTATGTCACTAGCTCCACTTGGGACATCAAGTCCGTCGCCAAATTCAGTAGGAGGTAAAGTTGAGGCATCAAGCCCCAGTCCTGAAGTTTCAACAGGATTTACCGGTTGTCCATCAGCTCCAAGAACATTCGCGCTTAGATTTAAAGAATTTGGGAGGGGATTCGTAGCGCTATCGGTTCCCGTTATGGAGGCCAAATCAAGATTTGGCCAGTATTGATTTGCAACAACCTGTGCCGCGACAACCACTACGACCAAAGTAAGAATGACGGTAAAAACCGTAAATTTTCGCATAACTTAGAAATGAGGAAATTTCCTTTCTACAAAGATAAGAGATTTAACATTAAAAAGCAAGAAATAGATTGCGAATTTCCCACGGTAAAGAAGAAATATGGTTAGGAAAGAGACTTAAATATCCTTTCGAGCGCATTGCGTTTGTTTTAGGAAAAAGATTGAATACAAAAAAAAAAGCTTAAGCTCGAAAGGATATTTAAGTCTCTTTCCTTGCACCCCTTATTTCTTCTTTACCTGCGTGAAATCAAGCTCCATTGGAGTCTCTCGCCCAAAAATCGTAATCAAAACCTTAACTTTTCCTTTTTCTTCATCAATATTGCTGATAGATCCATCGTAATTTGCAAAAGGTCCATCCAAAACGGTGACATGGTCTCCGACAGCAAAATCGATCTTGAATTTTGGCTCTGACTGGCCCATATGTCTCTTTATGACTTTCCATTCTTCAGGGGAAACCGGCACCGGAATAGTCCCAGCCCCGACAAATCCGGTAACATTTGGAGTATTTCTGACCACATACCAGCTATCGTCTGTAACAGTCATATCTACAAGTACATATCCCGGAAAAATGCGTTTTTCCTCAGTAACAGGTTCACCTTTTTTGATAACAATCTGAGTTTCTTTAGGCACAACAACATCAAAAATCATATCTTGCATTCCAAGAGATTCGATACGCTGAAGCAATGCTTCACGAACGGCATCTTCATAACCTGAATAAGTATGAATTACGTACCAATGTCTACCTGTATTTTCGGCTTGCCTTCCCATTTAGTATATTATTTATTGTGCTTTAAATGATCCTGCGACTTGAAGCAGGTATGTATATCCTGTAGTAAATCCGTAATCAACGACAGCAAGGAAAACAGCTGTAGTAAGACAGAATATAAGAACGATAATAGTAATCTTTATAGCCTGATTTTTGGTAGGCCAGACCACCTTTGGTAGTTCTTCAAAAGCTCCCTTAATGTAATTTTTTATCGTTTTGAACATAATATTTTATAGATAACCTGAAAAAGCCTTACGGCTCACCTGTCCAAATTACCACTACCTTTTAAAAAATGCAAGAAAATTTTCAAGATATCAATAAACAAAATTTCGATACACACCCATGCTGTTAAAAAATACAAAAAGCCAAAAACACGAGTTTTATTACACGTCACATTTTAAGAATTCGCTACTCGAAAAAGTTAAAATTTTGGCTTGTGCCTGCTATTATTCGAGCATAAATATCTTCTAAAAATCACTCCTATGCATAATACAATCACAACTGATGGCAGGCAAAATATGGCAGTCATAAGCCCGATTTGGCAAAATCCCGCACCGGTATCAAGGCCATGCGGCAGTGAAAGTGTCCAGCTCTCGAAAACCTCATCTATGAGCCAAAATCTTCAGTCCATGCCCGACAAAAACTTATACAATCTCTGCAAAACCCACGGCGAGCGCGCCCGAATCTGGCGACAACGATTCGCGGGACTGCTTCCCGAAGTCTTCAAACGCAAATTATACGAGAAGAAAGGCTTTATTTCGATTTTTGAATTTTCAAAAAAACTGGCGGGACTAAGCGAAGAACAGGTCAGACTTGTTCTAAATCTCGAAAAAAGATTCGAAACAATGCCAGCCCTGAAAACCTTACTCACAAGCGGAAAAGTGAGCGTGAACAAACTTTCCCGAATCGTCTCGATCGCAACCCACAAAAATGAAATGTTTTTGGCGACTCAAGTCCAAGTCCTATCAAAAAACGCCGTGGAAACTTTGGTTAGGGATGAAAAATTTGCGACGGGGAATTATGGCAAAAATGAAACAAAAAATATGAATTTTGCGAATAGAAACAGTGATAGAATCGACGAAAATTCCATCTCAAATCCTGCCAATTTTTCCACAGCGAATGGCTCACAAAAGCCGCTTTTTGCCCCAAAAAGTCTGCCCGGGCAGATGTGTTTTGACACAAAAAATGAAAAAAGCAATGAACAAAATTATCCAAAAATCATTTTCGGAAATGAAAAAATAACCGACAAAAAAACAGAATTTGAAACATTGGAAATTTCTCCGGAAGTGCGGAAAAAACTTCTCGAACTCCAGCAAAAAGGCCTCGACATAAACGCAATCATCCTCGAATCCCTCCAAAAACGCGAACAAGAAATCGCGCAGAGGAAAGCCGAAATCGGGGGAAACCTTGCGCGAAAATCGGAAAAAATGGCACAGAAAAAATCTCCTTCCCGCCATATCCCCATCTCCATAAAACGCATCCTTTACGCCGAACATGGCACAAAATGTTCCGCCCCAAACTGCCAAAAACCTTCGGAACAAATCCACCACATCCAAAGATTTTCCGCACTACCAGGCCACAATCCGCACTCCCTCGCCCCGCTTTGCAAAGCCCACCACGAACTCATGCATTGCGGGGATCTTGACTATTTGGAGATTCGAAAAAAAAGTATGTTAAAGTCACATGAGCATCTTACAGGGGAGTCCTTCACCGCGAACCCACCCACACCTAAAGAAATACCTTAAGCCCCGACTTCGCTTATCGCAAAATACGATAGGGAGAATAACTATTGCTACAATGATCAAAGTTTATCAGGCACGAACATCTTCAGGCGTGCCAAGCTTTTCCCCTTGAGTTCAAACTCAATTTGTGCTAAAATATATAGAAAAATAAAAACAAAAACGACTACATGTCAAAACAAAATTTAAAACACGGGAAAAATCTGTGCAAACCAATACGAAAATTGATAATCGCAGATAGGCCTGCAGTCTCACAGGAATCGACAACCGTATTGCGGACAACCGTATTGCAATACGCCTTGCAGTTTATCTTCGTACTCGGACTCATGAGCGTTGCGCTTGGAATATTTGCATTTTTGACGAATTCAGGTCTAGCACATGCGGCGTCACTTCTACCTGTCCCGACTGAATACGACAAATATAACATTCCTCAAGCCCCAAAGAAATCAGGTCAGCTCATCATAGTCGATCTTGTAATGGGCGCTTTGTCTTACGTAAAAGTACTCGTCGGAGTCGGAGGGATAGCGATGCTGGTTTACCTTGGGTATGAATTGGTTCTCTCCTCGGGGGACGAAGAAAGCGTAACCAAAGTAAAAAAAGCATTCACTTACACCTTGGTTTCATTTGTAATAGTCAGTATGTCTCAGGACTTGGCGAAAATATTCGACATGTCTCAGGGAACAGTCTTGGGAAACGCTTCGGAAATTTCAAATAGAGTGAAGCTTTTTGACAAACAGGTCGAAATCTTTATGACTTTTATAAAATACGTGATTGGAGCCTACGCGATGATAATGGCGGTAAAACATGGAATAAAATTCATAACGGCGGGAGGAGACGAGGAAGCTGTAAAAAAATCAAGAAGCGGGCTTATGTACAGCATCGGAGGCTTGCTTCTGATTTACGTCGGAGACATATTTATAAACAAAGTTTTCTACAATGTCAGCAATGTTTATTCCGGAGTAAACGGAGTTCACCCGATGGTAAACGTAAAAACCGGAATTGCCCAAATCGCCGGAATTATAAATTTTCTAATGTATTTCATCGGACCGGCGGCATTTGTTATGCTTATAGTCTCAGCAATAATGTATTTGAGCTCCGGAGGTGAAGAAGAAAAAACGAAAAAAGCAAAAAATATACTTATAGCAACAATAATCGGAATTGTAATAATTTACGGCGCTTTTGCGCTTGTAAGTACGGTTTTATCAAGCCAGCTTGCGAGTTTTGGTGCCATAGCCAACGAATAAATATATGAAAAAATTTATAAAATCATTTTTAGTCTCATTTCTGCTCATGAATCTTGGGCTTACAATTTATGCCTTTGCGACATTTGGAGGGGTTTCACATAAAGCATTTGCGATAAATCCGCTTCAGAAAATACAAGAAGTTGGTGAACCGACAAAGCTACCTGGCTTTATAACAGGCCAGCATCCCGAAGCTCCTGCGGATTATTCACAGCCGGGAGTGGGAACGCTTACGAGTCCTGTGTTTTTCGCACTTGATATGGCGAAATTAGCTCTTAGCGGAATCGCAATGATTATCATAGTCATTGCCGCGATAAAACTGATTTCAACGACAAATGAAGAAGCCGCGGGAAAAGCAAAAAGAACACTCATTTACTCAATAATGGGAATGATCTTGATTCAGCTTGCGGATACAATCGTAAGAAAAATGTTCTTTGGAGAATTGGGAGACGCATTTGAAAATATAGCCGTCACAAAATTATATGCGGAACAATCCGTCGGACAGGTAAGAAACATAATAGGTATGGCAGAGGCATTCCTTGGAATCGCGGCCGTACTCGTAATCATAGTTCGTGGATTCACGGTAATGGTTAGCGGAGGAAACGAAGAAGAACTTGGCAAAGCGAAAAAACATCTGATGTACGCTGTCGCCGGACTTTTTGTAATCATACTTTCTGAAGTTATAATTCGTGGAGTTGTCTTCCCGGAAAACGGAGAAGCTATGCCGGATCCTGAAATTGCAAAATTCATAATAGTAAAAATAGTAAATTACGTTGTTGGATTTATATCCATAATTGCATTTGTTTCGCTCTTTTATTCGGGATATCTATATGTCACATCTGCCGGAAACGAAGAGGCGACAGCAAAAGTAAAAAAGATATTCACAGCGTCGGTTATCGCTATAGTCCTTGCGCTCGGCTCATTTGCAATTGTAAATACATTGATAAAATTCACACCATACTATGGAGCAGAGCAGGTGGCACCCGGAACCACGCCTCCTCCGGCAAAATAAAAAATAATACATTGCTATAAACGTTCAAAAAAAATATAATTAAGCAAAGTGCCTCAACACTATGAAAAACAGAATAAATAAAATAATAAAAATTGCCCTAATCCTAGGGATTTTTACAACGATACTATCAACTCATATATTTGTTGCATCAGCGGATTGGTACGATAATCTGAAAAATGATGCAAAAAAACTTTTCACCACAACTGAACAGGGGCAGGATTTTTCGCAGTTCAAGCCGGGGGACAGCCTTGCATTAGGGAAAGAAGGAATTAACACATCTCTTACACAATCCAGTGATGTTCGTGAATTCGTTATAAAAATCGTGAATTTCGCACTTGGATTCTTGGGACTAATTGCTGTGTTGATTGTAATATATGGAGGTGTCCTTTATTTGACAGCCGGAGGGCAGGAAGAAAACACGGGCAAAGCCAAGAAAGCGATAGGATACGCGGTAATAGGACTGATAATAGTTGTTGGATCTTTCGCATTTGTAAACACAGTAATAAAAGGAATTGGAGGAGGAGGAACAGGAACAGGAGGAACAAAAGTCGTAGGCTCAAACTATGGAAACAGCTTTAACGCCTCCGCAATCCAAGTGCAAAGTGTAGCTCAAGAAATTTATTCGAATTTTCTACTTTTCGGACAGAGTGCCGAGGAAATAAAAGGAATTGTAAATGATGCGAACAAAGATTCTTTAAATTATTCAAAAACACTCGTTTCCAGACAAGATGTTTTAAATTTCCTATTCAGCGAGAAGGAAAAAATTTCAAATGTAAGGGGAAGAATCCCTCAATTCTCGGCGGCATATATTCAGACAAATACAATCATAAACAACATTGAATCCCAGACAGACGCAATAAAAGTCATGCCTGAAATGTTGGTAAAATACGAGCAAGTCGCAGGCACAGTCGGCGACTGTATGGCTCCGGCAACGGACAATTGCATAACCTATCCGAAAGAACTTTATGCAAAGTGGACGGAAATAAAGACAGACATAATCGCTCCCGAAAATAGTCTTACAAAACTTTTCACTGCAATAAAAACTGATTATTTGGACAGACTGAAAAATGAATACATGCCGAAGATTTACGACATGAAACAAATTTATGCAGGCACTGGTTCAACAGCCGATGCTGGATCAGACCTAAAGAAATTATTTGACGACATGATCCTTAATTACGGATATAACCCTGCAAATACAAGTACTTTTACTCCGGAATCATTCCTTGGCAAGATAAATTCATGGAGCATTGCCGCTTCGTCAGACGCGGATATTAGCGCAACGGCGCAACTCCTTATAAAGGTATTAAAAATCCAAATCGCATTCTCTGAAGGACTTAAGTCTATCCAAAGCGTAGAAGCTCATTTGAGCGCAAATGTCGTGGAAGGAAGCAGTCCATTGGTCGTGACTTTCAATGTCCTTGATTCTCAAGATCCCGCTGGAGGAAGCATCGTTGACACAAGTATAGATTGGAAAAATATTGATGGATCAAAATCTTTCACGGGAAAGGCTGTCGAGGTTTCAGCCGCAGTTGTTTGTACGGCGCCGAAGGAAAAAGAACTCTACGGTCCTGCTTACAGACAATGTACATACAAATATCCGGGCACATACGCCGCAACCGTCACAATAAAATCAAACGACCCTTCTAAATATATTCCGGGAATGAGCACTCTTATAATAAAAGTAAATCCACCTACGACAAAAATAGATTTACAAATGGCCATTCAAGGAAAAACGATTCCTATAATGTCATATTATGAAAATGGAATTTTGAAAAACGATAGAGATATTATTGGAGTAACATTAAACGAGGCAAAGCAAGGAATAGTCTTGGATGCTTCAAAAACTATTAATGTAGAAAATTTCAAATGGAGTTTTGGTTCAGGCAAAGCTTCGGGCACGGGGGATAGCTCTGTTGACACAGACAAAACCGGACAACAAACAGTCACCTTCGACTCCGAAGGGAAAAACGTAATAAGACTCGATGTAATGAGCAAGCTCGGAGAGTTGGACAGCAAATCTTTTGTTTTGGAGATAAGAAATGTTGCCGCAAGAATACAAGTTTCCCCAAATGAAAATATATTTATAAACAGACCTACTATAATAGACGGAACTCTTTCGTCAGCCACTTCCGGAAAAATAAAATCATATGAATGGAGTATCTCAAAAACATCCGGAGAAATAGAAGAGATAGACCTCGGAACAAATGTAAACAAAAACTCTTTTATTCACAATTTCGAAAAACCGGGAAAATATAAAATAAGTTTGAAAGTGACTAGCGATCTTGAAACAGTCGAAGCCGAGCCATATACATTGACGGTGGAATCACAAGTCCCAAAAGCGATTTATGAATATTCACTTCCGGACAAGACCCAGCCATCCACGGTAAATTTCAACGCTTCGAAGAGTTTTGATCCGGATGGTTCAAATCCATTCCTTGTTTACAGCTGGAGCATCACTCCGGATTCGAAAGCCGGAGACAATTGGGTTTTCTTAAACGGAAGCACCGCAACAGACAAAAATCCAACTATTAAATTCAGAAAAAAAGACGATTACAAAGTGACTTTACGAGTCTCGGATTCGAGCACTGTTGGATCGGGATTAAAAGAAGAGTACACGGAAACGACAAGAACGGTATCAATTCAAGATGTATTAGATATAGCTTGGGGAAGTTCTCAGGCTACAACGGCGGTCGTGGATGCGGACGGAAAAGCCACTGTGAATTTCATTCTTGCTAGTGAAAACTCAATCGCTTACGAAATAAAATTCGGCGACGGCGACGTCAGCACAGGGGATATCAGCAAGTCAAAAACAATCCCTCATACATATATGAATCCGGGGAAATATGATGTAAAAGCCACTGTCTACGACGACAACGACAACGACAATTCAATCACAAAGAAAATTTTTATAGGAGGAGGCGACAAGCCTATCGCAAAAATGACGGTTTTTGTAAACGGAGTTGAAATCACAGATTTATCGGACGAAATAAACGCCTCAAAAGGCAATGTCATAACATTTGACGCGAGCGACTCGAAAAATACGGACGGAACAGGAAGAAATCTAAAATACAGTTGGGATTTTGGAGACACATACAAAAGCTCAAACAAATCGGTTACACATATATATAAGGAGTTAAGTCCAAAAGATCCGGGGTATTTCACGGTGAAATTGAAAATATACGACAAGGACTCTACTGAAAAAGAGGCAACCGATGAAATCAAAATGAAAATCACAAACAAACCTCCAACTTTTTCTTCCATGGAGGCCGTACCTGATGCCTCAAACAAAGACATGGTTACTCCGGTAAAAGTTGACTTGAAAGCTTACGGAGCGGAAGACAAAGACGGAACAATTTCTCAATTCAGATGGTGGTATTTTGATGTTGATGATCCGGAAGAACCGCTTGGTTTACAAACGACGAAGAATTCGTCGACAAAAATGGTAATAGGTACAAATGGTAAAGAAGGAAAAGAAGTTGAGTATGGATTCGGACTTGAACTAATTGATAATGATAACGCAAAAACTTTAAGCGAAGACGTTTTGACAGAGGAACAAATACCGACATTGAAAGTGAAAAATGGGCCAAACGAGCCTCCTGTTGGAAAATTCAAACTAAGTGCCTCAAAAGTTTTCACAGCTGATAAAATCGTATTTACAAGCGTTTCGACAGATTCGGATGGAGAAATAGTTTCATATATTTGGGACTTCGAAGGCGATGGATTCTTCAATAACGCTCCGGTAAAAGAGTCGATTGTGGAACATACATATCCAACCAAAAACTTGAACGGTTATGATGTAAGATTAAAAGTAATCGATGACAAGGGAGGAGAAGCAGTTTCACCTCCTGTCAAAGTCTACGTAGACAGTCTTTCAAAACCTCCGAAAGCCGCATTCAAATACGCGGTAATGGATGGAAGTAACGGTAAAAAAGTTAAATTCACAAACAATTCAACAGCGGACGAAGGTACGGGCGCAACAATAACAAAATATGTATGGGATTTTGACACAAACTCAAATCTTACAACTACAGATGCGGACGGTGATGGCAAAAAAGACAATGACACGGATTCGGAAGCAAAAGATCCTGAAAGACTTTATTTGGAACAAGGAACATACACTGTAAAACTTACTGTCACGGACAGCAACGGGGCATCGAATTCAGTTATGAACTCGATGAAAATCCCTATGGCAAATCCGCCAAAAGCCGCATTTACAGCCACTGTTTTAGAAGACGGAGTTCATTTCAAAAATAACTCAACGGCTGACAAAGAAAAAGGTGCAACAATAGAAAAAAACACATGGGATTTTGACGCGTTTGTCGATTCAGACGGAGACGGAATCAAAGACAATGACGCAGACTCAAGCGACAAAGAGCCTATCCGTTTTTACGAGAAGGCCGGCAAATACAAAATAAAATTAGTTGTAAAAGATAATCAAGGAAATTCTGATGAAGTCTCCAACGAAGTGAATACTTTGACAGGAGATTTCCTAAGCCCGGGCTTCAATTCGGGAGTCATCCCGGGCGGCCTAAATAGCGGCATAGAGGGCGAAGGTGGCTTAATAGGAGGAACGCCGGAAAGTACATCCGGAACATCAAATGTAAAAGCAGTCCTTGAAACAACTCCAACCGTTGCAGAAGACGGAGTCCTTTATCTCACGGGAACTGCAGGCTCGGTTATATTTAATTTCTCAAATTCAGAAGGAAATATCGCAAGTTATTCAATAGATAAAAATATTTATTTTGACACTGACGGAAACGGGGTAAAGACGGACGACAACGATTTCAAGACGCAGTTGCCGGGGACATGGAAGACAAATTTTGACAAATCATGGGGACCAACAGTCGTAAAATTAACAGTTATCGATATATATGGAAATATAAACACGGTAACAAAAGAAATAAAATTTAAATAAAACTTACATATGGAAAACAACAACGAAAACACAAATGATATAAAAGTGAACACTTACGGAAACGAGCCAAATAACAATGTCCCAAAAATGGATCAAGAAAAAGTTGAGCCGGAAAAACAAACAATCGGCCAAGTAAAAAACAATGTTGATCCGACAGCAAAACCTCCATTGGATCCGACTGCAAGAAGAAAAGCGATCAAAAAAGTGCTTTTGGTTTTAGGAATAGTCGGTGCTGTCATTGTCGCGGCAAGTCTTTTCGTGGTATCCCAAGTGGATATAGACGGAAACAACGTAATAGCTCAAACGCTCGGCCTAAACAGCCTCGCGTTCACAAATATTATTAGCACTATAGTACATATAATTTTCATGTTGTTTTCTCTAGTGATGGTTGTATTTATTCTAAGAAGTTTTATGGCGGTGAACAGAGTTCCAAAAGAAGATCCGATCGGGCGCAAAGCCGCGCTAAAACCTTTGATCATTCGTGGAGTTATTCTATTTTTACTCATGGTTGTATGGGTCGCCGCATTCGTTTTTGTTGAAATGAACAGATCGCTCGTAACAAAATACTTGCAAAATCCTATCGTAACTCTGCCGGCACAGACATTAAATCTTACCGCTCCGGTAGAAGTGAAATTCGACGCATCACACGCGCCGGTTGATAGAGCTATTTTTCAGGTAATTTCTTACGATTGGGATTTCGGTGACGGAAAAACCGGAACAAGCCAAGTCGTGACGCACAAATATGAAAGAAAAGGCAGATTCGACGTGGTTTTGGCGATTACAAAACGAAACAAAACAACGAGCGAAGAATCAAAAGACACATATGCAATCACAGTAGTAATAGATAAGCAGGCATTAAGCGCAGTAGTAAAAGCAGACAAAGAAAGCGGAGCCGTTCCACTCGAAGTAAGTTTCGACGGATCGGATTCTGTAAATCCTGACGGTACAATAAGTAAATATGAATGGGATTTTAACGGCGACGGAAAAATAGATGCCACAGGAGAAACCGCAAAACACACTTTTGAAAAAGCTGGACGCTATAAAGTTTCATTAAAAATAACTTCAGCAACAGGCGACACGGCGGTCGGAGAAAAAGAAATCATGGCCGGAGAATCTGATGTTACTGCGGCAATAAGCATTCTAAACGAACCGACGGAATTCCTGAAAGACAATTCATACATTTTCAAGGGAGACAAATCGGCTTCAAAAAACAGCACAATTGAAAAATACGAATGGGATTTTGGTGATGGCACAAAACCTGACACAGGAAAAACAATTTCCCATACATTTAAAAAAGAAGGAACATTTGAAATTTTACTAACAGTCACAGACAAAAACGGAAGCGAAGGAGAAGTCAAAAAAATCATAAATATAGGAACTCCAAAAGGAAATCCAAAAGCGATAATTATAACTGATCCGGTCATGAAAGAAGGGGATTTGGCGATTTCCGGAAAACTACCGTTCACCGTAATTTTTGATGGAGGATCCAGCGCAGACAGCGACCAAAATATAGTTGATTACAAATGGGATTTTAACAACGACGGAAAATATGAAGGTTTCGGAAAAAACATTTCACACATATTTACAGAAGAGGGAACATACACTGTGACTTTGGAAGTGGAAGACGCGGACAGCAATATTTCAAAAGCAACTGCGGCAGTAAAAGTGCTTGCACAAGGCATACAAGCCAGCTTGAAAGCTGACAAAGTCGAAGGCACTGCACCATTGATCGTATCATTCGACTCCAGTGGATCGACTTATAAAAACGGAAAAATCACAAGTTACAAATGGGAATTCGGAGACAATACTGCTCCAAAATTATCGACAGCTTCAATCACGCACAAATATTCGGCAGTCGGAACATACTCCGCAAAAGTGACGATAATAGGTGCGGACAATTCATCCGACATGGCAGAGCTAACGATCACAGTTAGAGAGACACCGCTCACAGCATGTTTCACTACAAATTTCAAAGAGGGGCAAGCTCCTTTAGACGTAATATTTGACCCTGCATGTTCGACCGGAACAGCCGCAAATTACTATTGGGACTTCGGAGACTCCGCTTCGTCTACAGATGTTAAGCCTACTCACTCTTTCACAAAAGAAGGCACATACAAGGTAGAGCTTCAAATCACGGATGTTGACAATACTGTAAGTTCATTCGATACTGAAATCAAAGTTTTGCAAAAACAATAACTTATAAAATTTCTAACCTCTCCATCATATGAATAAGAAAGCACTCATTACTTTACTGTTAGTAATAATCGTTGCTCTTGGCGGCGGACTTTATTACAGACAATACTTAGACGAAAACGAAGCGCCTCCTTCCATACAGGCCACGGGAACCTATCAAGGGCTAACATCAGCGAAGCCGACAGGTTTCTTGAAAGCCGGCAAATCACAACTTGGCAAGGCTTTTGAATCGACAAAAGGGGATGGTGAAGAGAAAGCTTCTTTGAAAGTGGAAAAAGATTCAGGTGGACTTTCAGATGTTTATTCTGAAGACGACACAGACTTCAGTGAAGTAATGGAAAATTTCAAAGCTTCAAAGACCGGACAAGAATACATGGTCGGATTTTACGACAATAACGACACGGAATGGAAAACGACAAAACAAAAATACTATGGGACAAAAGGAATATCCGTAATCTCAGATGAGGAGGATCTTGTTGATACGGAAATTCCTGCGAATAACGCATTTGTTTTTGTTTCAAACGAAAACAGCGAACTTTATGGATATAAAGATACTTCCGAAGAACCAAGCGAAAGCTATGATTTCTGTCGAGACGGGAAAGAAGGATGGACTGCCGGAGTTGTCATGGAGGATGAACTTTATGACTCTCTTGCCGACTGTTTGGACAGCGTAACATCGGTTTGGGTGAAAGTAAGAAACGAACCTTTAAACGATAAATTCAAAAAAATTTACACAGCGGGCAAAAGCGACAGCGCCCTCAAGAAATACGAAATGAAAAAATTCTACATGGCTTGGGTAAAATTTTCTGAAGACCCTGTCATAGCAGAGGAGGAAGAAACTCCTGCAAAAGATACAACAGTAAGACCTGAACTAAAAGACCTAAAAGTCATATCTGACTCAAAAGATTTGGGCAAAGGAAAAGTTGTATTGGACGACAAAGGAATCCCTGCAAAATCCCTCGAATTTTCATGGAACTCTTCATTCGATACGGATAGCGTCGCACAATACAAGAAAGAAACCAGAACAGATCCCGTGGCGAGCTATACATGGAAACTGAAAGACGCCTCAGCTAAAGTCATCTGGGAATTAAAAGAAGGTAATGGAACAAAGTCCGGTGATACGGTATCAAACACACAAGATGACACAAATTGTTTCAAACAATTATACGACAAAGCCGGCAAAGAACTTGCTTCCGGAAAAGACTGGATATGTAAATATGTTGCTATTCCGGGAGACATAAAACTTACCGCCGACACAGCATATTCATTCGAATTGACAGCCTTTGACGGAAAAGCAACCGCAATCAGTAAAATAGATTTCGCAACAGAAAAAAACGGAGCTACAGGAAAAACCGCAGAAGAACTTGCCGCTGAAGCAAAAATCGCCGCAGAAGAAGCCCTCAAAGCATTAGCAGCAGAAAAATTAGCATTGGAAGCAAAACTCAAGGACTCAACTTTGGCGGCAGAGAAAGTTTTACTTGAAGATCAAATCAAGGAATTAAAAGCGCAAATAGCGACATTGGATGATAACCTTAAAAAATTAGCGGACGCCGCAACAAAAGCCGCCGCGGACGCGGCAAAGCCTGCAACAGTTACAGCAACAGTAGATTCAACATCTCAGATGGCACAAAATGTAAAACAGGGAGAAGAAGCAGTTTCCCTCGCCTCATTCAAGGTGACAACAGATAAAGATATAGAAATAAGTGGAATAACCTTGGGCAAGTTGGGAAGCGGAGCGACAGAAGATATTAAAAAAATATATGTATTGGCGGGAGCAAAAGAATTGGCATCAGTAGCAGTAACAAATGAAACAACATTCCCGTTATCAATTCAAATATCAACCACTGCCTCAAAAACCGTCCAGCCGGTTATTGAGATAAAAGCGGATATTTCAGACACGGCCGTAGTGGGGCACACTTATGGAATCAAGTTGGAAGAGCTCAAGTTTTCAGATAGCAGTACTACAACTACCCCTACAACGATAAAACCAGCCATATCAGGAAATTTAATGACAATCATAAAAAAGCAAACCATGGCGGACAGCATTACGACAACCGTATCTGACGGGAAACTCTACATTGTCAATCCCGGAGTTAAAGCCATGATTGGGGGCTTCAGTATAACTACAACCAAGCCCGTCTCCATAAACTCAATAGATGCAACTTTTACAAAAGGAGCAAATGTGCTAGGAGACAAGGTAATGTTTTGGATAGTAGGTGCTGGGGAGAGTAATGATGACAAGCCAATCACTCAAGGAACATCCCTTAAGGCAGGGGAATCGACTATAATTATACAGGCAAAGCCCGTCGCTGCCGCACCGGTCGGTACCATCATCGAGATTAGCAAATTGGATATAGTCATGACAGATAATTCCACATACGCAACAAACTCAAATTTTACCACACAAGCAACAATCAATCCAAGAAAATTCACAGCAACTCAATCAGACGACAAAATAATTTTTGTGACAGATGTGATAGATTCTTATTGCAAAAGAGTAATCTCGGCAAAAACAGGATCTAATGTCGCCATTGAAAAAGGACTGCAAAAAGATAGCAATACCCTATCGGTCACAGATCTAATAGGTACAGCATACGGAGACTACACCCTCACTTTAAACGTCTCTTGCCCCTCTCCACTCGGAACAATCACAGAAAAACCAACGTATAATCTAAA
>Ga0210006_1000550_pt1 | contig 29438 bp, 27 predicted proteins | sample CryGey02umfilter_2_FD_185452 | JGI IMG/M metagenome (GOLD analysis project Ga0210006, IMG submission 185452) | Groundwater microbial communities from aquifer in Utah, USA - Crystal Geyser 4/10/14 0.2 um filter (SPAdes) (version 3) | ecosystem: Environmental > Aquatic > Deep subsurface >... | reverse complement strand
AATATGCTGTTTTGTTTTAACTGAGGAATATAAAAAAAAGAAAAGTGCAAAGTATTCCATGTAACGGAAAAAATGTAAACTGCTTTTGCCAATGTGTAGTAATTGAGCGGGAATGGTTTGCAGTAAGATTGTTCCTAAGGTAATTGAGGTTAAAGCAACGATTGCGTAAACAACAACCAACCAGAAATATGATGTATTCCATTCTGACTTATTTTTACTAGTGTCTTTGGTAAAAAAAGATTCTTTGAGCCAAATTATGGCAGTAAAAATAACTAAAAAGTCCTCTGCCCTGACTCTAACAATGTAACCGGGTAAAATATCAAAAAGTGGAATCTTGGGAAATAAAGGTATGAAAGCTATTAGAAAAGTGCTTAAGGCAAAAAGAAGATTGGCTTTTATCCAAGTAAAGATATTTTTGACTTTTTCCATAACTAGACTATTTTACAGTAGATTTGTGGGAATGTGGAAAGGCAATATAAATAATTAATATTATTAAACTTAATAAAGTTATTATGTCCGAAACTTTTTGAATCATGGTTTTTTCTAATATTACTTTGATAACATGCGTTCCTTTTTCCACTGAAACAATAATAGTACCGTCTTCTGCTATTTTTTTCTTAACTAATTGATCGTCTACACTGATATTCCAAACTGGTAAATCCCAAAGTGCTAAATTAATTTCCGTTGGTTCTTCTAAATTTAATTCTAATATTTTTTTAATTTTGCCGGTCTCAGGAACGTTAATTTTATTTGTTAATATTGCGCTATTAGAAGCATTGAGAATAAATGAAGGAGTTTTAAGAGGTCTTTTTGTGGCGGTGACAGGCATTAACTCCCAAGAAATATCAGTTGGGCCATAAAAATCCTGCTGATTATTTAAGTAATCAATGTCATTCTTCCAATTGTTTGGCCAAGGTTTTGTATAATTTCTGACATTATAGATGGCTAAAAATACTACAACGATTGTAAACGCTAATCTTTTTTTGTCAGTAAGTTGCTGTGAAACTAAACCAACTAAGAACGAGCCAACCAATGAGGTGGCAGCAAGCAATCTCCAAGGAAACTGAATCAGTTGCAGTGGCTCAATGATTGCCCATACAATTTTTGAATATGAAGTCATCAAAAATGTAAGTAATCCAAAAACTAATGAAAATAAAATTATTAGTTTATTTTTTGGATTTTTAAAAATAATTAAAGGAATAGAAATTGCCCAGGAAAATAATATGGATAACCCAATTTGAAAAGACATAGCATCAACAGTGCTAGAGTCTGAAGTTCCATAACCCCAAGGAGAATAAATTAATTGTTGGATTGTGACCCAGTGATCTGTATAGTCAATTAAAATTTGATTACCTAATTGCACCCAAGATTTTTCCAACATAAATGGAACAAGATGAAATGTTGAAAGACAGACTCCAAAGAATGACCAAAGAAATACTGATAGCAATTTTTGCTTGGAAAAGTTTTTATATAGCAGCCAACTTGTATAAACAGATAATGGTATAAAGAAAATAATTATTGATAATAAGTGAGCAGTAATTAGGCATGCAATTACAATTGAAAGTAATACTCCATTATTTCTTTTTGAAGTTATGAGTTGATTTAAGCTCAGACCAATAAGAGAAACAAAAAGCAAACCTAGGTATCCACCTACTTGTCCAGTCACATAAAGCGTTAAAAATCGGAATGGTACTAAACCATAAACAATAATTGCAGTAATGGCTGGAGATTTATCTAAATGTTTTCGCATCCAGAGATAAAACACTGACAATGAAGCTAGGGTCACTATAAGCTGTAATAATTTCCAACTAAGTGTTGTACTGACACCAAGAAACTGAAAGATTGTAGCAACATAATAAGGAAATGGATAAAAAAATTCAAAAGTTGAGTAACCATATGAATATGGAACGTCAACAGACATTCTAACTGGAAATTGATGATGCTTTAATTCTGAATAAAAGTGAAAAGCTCTGATGGTGTGGTAGTCGCCATCATGAGTTTTGTACATTCCTGGTTGTTTGAATCCATTAAAGGAGATAAAAATGGTTAATAAAATGATGATGAAAAATGATAGGTATTTTTTCATTCTCCGATGATGATTCTCATAGACGTTTTTCTTATTAATTGAGTAAGAAGCAAAGCAAAAAATAAAGTTGTGAAAGTGTTGATGAGTAAAAATACTGTTAAATTATTTGTAAAAAACTTATCAACTCCAAAGTCAATAAAATATATAATTAGAATATGTGTTAAAAAAATGCCAAAACTATTTTTTGCGAATAATTTAATTAGTTTTTTAAACCAGTTACGCTTTTGAAGCTTTGCTAAAGTTGAACTATGAATTAATAGTGCGAATAAACTTAATGATTGAATGATAACGTTTATGCTTAGATAGTTGGCAAAGTATGAAATATTATCTATTAAAAAATATTCACTTATAAATAATTTATTACTTAACATTAAAAAACTTCCGGCAATAGTAATCAATAAACTTACACAAAAAACTAATAATATTTTGTTATAATTTTTAGTTGATACAAACATATTTTTAATATAATATCCAGCAAGATAATAGCCAATGTATGAAATCCAATTATTGTAAGTATTATAAAAATACTCTTCATGAGAAAATGTGGTAAATCTGGTTATTGCTGAGATAACTCCAAGAGCTAAGAATCCTAATATGAAATATTGCTGTATTTTTTTAGTTTGAGAAAAGAGCAAATTTAAAAATGGAGTTAATATATACAGGAAAAAAATTATTATTAGAAAGTATAAAATACTTTGAGTATTAATATTAAAACGATCGTATATTTCAACGATCGTCTCAAAGCCTTTCCAGGGCAATCTTTTTGTAAAAATATCAAACAAAATATAAATACCAAAAAAACTAAACAAGGGAATTAATATTCTATTTTTCGTTTTCATCCAGTGTTCTTCAAAAGTTCTATTTTTGCCAAGATTTAAATATCCACTTAATATGATAAAAAGTGGAACGCATGATCTTAATAATGAGGCAATGATGTGGGTAATCCACCAGATTTTACCGCCAAAAAAATCAGGTCTAAAATAAACTGGATCAAAAGCATGTAGGATTACTACTCCAATTGCTGCTACTGCACGGATCACATCAGCTTGAAAATAATATTTCTTTTGACTCATATTATCGATATTATCACAATATATTATGTATTTATCGGAGTAAAAATTTGATAGAATGAGTTGAAATGAAAAAAATCATTAAGTTTGTTAAAAAATACCAACTCGTTCTATTAATTATAGTTTGTAGTTTAGTACTTTTTTCACCAGCATTAGGTAATTTTTTCTCTGGAGATGACTGGTTTCATCTTAAAATAATTCAAATTACAAGTTTTAAAGAATTTCTGAATTTTTTTAATCCGGTGCCAAATGAACAATCTACGGCTTTTTATCGACCAATTCCAAATCAGTTATTTTTTTACATTTTTTATCAATTATTCAAACTTAACGCATTTTTTTATCATGTATTTGTTTTTACTCTCTTTGCATACAGTTTATATCTATTTTATATATTCTTAAAAATAATGAGTCTTTCAAAATCTGTAGCATTAATTTCCTTGACTATTTTTGCATTTTCTCACACAAATTTTTCACGACTATATTTTCTTTCTGCAACACAAGAAATAATGTTAAGTGTTTTTGTATTATTAGCACTTATAAATAGTGTTAAAAAACCTAATCTTAAGCATCTGAGCACAACCTCTTTTTGGTATATTTTAGCTTTATTGAGTAAAGATAGTGCAATTGTATTTCCAGTTTTAGTAATAATATTTGATTTGCTAAAATTCAAAAAAATAAATTTTAAAAAACTTTTTGTTTTAGTATTAATCAGTGTCATTTACCTTTATATAAGAATATTTATTTTTGGATTTAATACTACATTGGGTAATAATGATTCTTATGATTTAAGTTTTTCTCCTATGGTAACGGCAAATACAATATACACATATATTTTGTGGGCAGTTGGTGGAGCTGAATTGCTTAAAGACTATTTGAGAAACCCAATTACACTTATCGGGAGATTTTATACTGATTTTGGATTGTTAGGAAAAATCATGATTGGCTTATTAGTAACAACTATAATTTCGTTTGGAGTTTTGATAGCCAAAAATTTTAAAAAAATTTCGCTAATGCAATTGGGAGCAATTATTATTTTTATTATTTCATTAGCTCCAGTTCTCTTTTTTCCTAATCATAAATTTACAATTCAAATGTCAATGTCGATGATGGGTTTTGCATTGTTTATAGGTTTGTTGTTAGCTAAAGAAAGTAAGAAAGTAATATTATTAATGTTGTTTTTATATTTGTCCTTAAATATTACTAGTATACTTTTGACTCAAAAAACTCATTACTCAGTGCAAAGAGCTAAAATTTCTAGCAAAGCATATAAATTTTTTACTGAAAATTATCCAATTCTTCCAGACAACACTAAAATAGTATTTGCTAATTCAGATACCAACGGTAGTGATATTTCAACGTGGGGCTCAAGCAAACAAATCTCACATGCTCTTATGATGGATAATTTCTTTAAGGTTATATATCCAGGAAAAAATATTGAAGTGATTTATGAAGATTTAGTAGAATCTTTGCCAGCTTCAGATGAAAGCACAATATTTTTAGATTCAAAAATATTTTTGCAAAACTAATTTTTTGTTAGAATTACTAAACTAGTAGTTTCTTTTCCACAACAGTTAACTTGTTGTCATGAGAATCCAGAGTGTCAGAAATTTCAACATGTCTAAAGGTAATAGCTGCGAGATCTTCCCTGATTGCTTTTAGTTCGAACATTACTTCAGCAAAGTTATCTTGAAGAGCTTTTATGTCTTCTCTAACTAGAGCAAATTCTTGCATTATCCTTTCAAAACTTTTGGCAATAACGGTGTTATTGTTATCAAATTCAGTCATAGTAACGTATTCTTGTTTTGGATACTTCATAAATACCTCACAGTACTTTTATACAACAAACTAGAGTTGTAGTATATGTGTGATTTCTTGCCTTTAGATTGCGCTGTTACTGTCTATTTCCGGCGTAGGTAATACCTTTTCTTCAACAGGCTGTGTCATTGGTGTCGCTGTTGGAATTGCTGGTATAGAAACAGGAACAACTTCCACTTGTTTAGGCAATAATTCTAGGTCGGCGGCATCACTTACTATTAAAGTGCGCGTATCAGAATTATATTTTCCAGTAGCAAAGATTCTTCTACCAATAAATTTCTTAAAGTCTACGCTTTCCAGCACATCAAGATTGACTGCTTCCGAAGAAGTAGTAAGAAGATAAAAACGATTCTCTGTAGAAGAAAATCTTAAAGTTCCAGAAAAAGCTGTTTCTCTCCATGGGTTTGGAGTTGGTGTTGGAGCAGTAATAACCGTAGGCACATATTTAATAAATGGTTTCTGAGGAGTGAAACTAATCTTGCCTACGCCAAAACCAATTGTGGCAATTATTATGGTCATGGCAATGGCAGTTAAAGGTTTGATTTTAAAATGAAAATCAACTCCTTCATTCCCCATTACTTTTTTCCACCAACTTTTAAGATATGTCACTGGATTAGTAACTTGAACGCTCAAAAGAGGCGGTTCTTTTTTGCGGAGATCAGGTTTTTCATTACTAATTTCAACGAAGGGTGAAGCCTTTTGGCTGGAGTTAGTTTGAGTCATACATCCAGTTTAATTGGATTTTTGCGAGTTGGCAAGATCTGTCTTTATGATCAGATAATTCAAATCATTTTCTAGAATTTCGAACTCGTCTCTTTTAAAGATAGTTTTTAAAGTTTCAATCGAATCTGGTAACAAATAATTTCGATTAATTTTTACAAATTTAACGTTTTTTTGTGCTAGTAAATCTTTAATTGTTGGCAAATCTTCTCTTAAAACTGCATTATGAAAATTATCAAAATAGTCGCTGATGTGTTTAGGTTGAAATCCACTGTAACCATTCACAAGCTGACAGTCATAGTGCATTTGATTGAGGAGCATTTTAGTCCAGTATTCCAGGTTCATTTCTGTAGTAGTAATTGGTGACTCTGGTGAAAACGGATATTCTAAAACTACGTCCGAAGGAGTGCATTTAGAAATAATTTGATCATAGCCATAGTTTTTGTAAGTATTAACTATTTTTCTATGCTTGACCGGAATAATTTCAATTGAGTAAAGTACTAAAATTATCATTATTAATTGAATCGCCTTTTTGAAAGGATAATTTTCAAAAAAATATAAGAAGGCATAACCAACAAAATATAACAAAACAATTTGTAAAAGAAAAAACCATCTGGAGACAACTCCTAGGGCATCAAAAAAAGGTGTAAGTTTCAAAGGTAAAATATATGGAAGCGGAGTAGCTAAATATTTACCATTAATTGAAAGTCTAGGACCTAAAACTGCAACTATCCCCCACACCAACAATAGTAGTAGAAAGCCTTTAATGTATTGATCCTTTTTGGTAAGCTTAGTTTTGTTTAGTTTGTAGGCTCCAAATAAGGAAACAAATAAAATAATATATCCGATACTAAAAATTTCATTTCCTAATCGTTGGCTGTAGACATTAATTTTGTAGTAAAACTTGGTAGTCCAAATACTTGGAAGTTGATTAAAAAATATATCGGTGACTTGCATTGATGAGTTAACATAAAGTTCAGCCGATCTTTGGATGTTATGTAGCTTTTTGACTTCGACAAATTTAAATAAAAAATAGCCAGCGATAATTAGAAATCCAACCAAAAAGAGCAATTCAGTTTTAACTGTCTTTTTAAAATTTCTCTCTTTATATAATTGCCAAAAATAAAAGATCAAGGAGGTTGTGACTGAATAAATTCCTAAGTATGCACTTGCTAAAAATTGCAGACCAGAAAATATTCCAGAATAAAAATAGTGCTTGTTTGATTTTGCCGTCATTAGCAAGCCTAGTGAAAAGAAAAAGAAACTATATGAAAGCATTTGATAGTGGTAATACATTGAGAAAGTATATGTAGAGAAAACGAACATTAAAGATAGTAAGAAAACAATAATTTTCTTTTTAAATATTTTTGACCAAAAAAAATGTAGCGAAATAATATTCAAAAGCGCCATTACAAAAAAAATAATGTTATGAATTAGAATGTAATTTTTTGTGAATGGATAGATTAAAAGACCAATAAGACTTTGAGGTAATAATAGATCGGTGAAGTACATACCACCGGGCGAAGAATAAAACATAGAAATATTACCAAAATTGGCAAAATCAAGGGTTGAGAAGTGTTTGATATTTTGTTCTAAGATATAAACCATTAGAGGGTAATCGAGCCAATCTGTGAGGCCTGTTGATATGTTAAACAACAAAGTATGGTTATAAATTAAAAATAAGATAAAAATAAAGACAGTTGAGAGAATGAAAATTTTGTTTTTAATCAATAACTTTTTGAACATAAGTTTTCCTATACAAGATCATTCCCGTAACTAGTGTAAAACAAAATAATACTAGCCTAGTGACTATTCTTGTCCAAGCAGCTGCCTCAAGCCCATATTTGGGCACAAAAATTGTATTGCCGATTAGTACAATGATAAGTTGTAAAACACCACTAACAGAAAAATACCAGTTAGCCTTGAAACTGAAAAATAATGCTATGAATGGTACTACTGCAATAGCGATAAATGATGAAGCTGTTAAAAGATAGAGAATGTTTAATCCTGAAATATATTCTGAACCGATGGTAAGCAGAATCGATAATTTTCCCAAAGGCAAAAATAATAAAAATCCAATTACAGAAAGCAAAACTATTGCAAAAGCTTTCTTTATATATGCTTTAATATCTTTTTTATTTTTATATTTTGCCACTCTTGGGTACAAAACATTGCCCAGCGAATAAGCTCCTATGGCAAATACTAAAGAAATTCTGGAAACTCCTGAATATAGACCAACTTCATAAGTACTTAAATATTTTTGTAAATATAAAACATCAATGTTCTCAATAAATCCTGCGGCAATTAGTCCTACTGAAGAATGCTTAGCTAGCATTAAGACTTGACTCTGAATTTTTGAGTTTCTAGTTTTAAAATTAATAATTGTATCTTTTGTGACGAATTTTTTCCAAAAAATAACTGGTACTATTGGTGCTGCAACATACCAAGCAAAAGTAACTAGTGAAGACGTAATGCTAGTAATCAATAATGCAATAGCCCAGATTAGTTTTGTACTGGCCTGAACAATATTAATAAGAATTGCTTGATTAAAACGATGTAGAGATTGTAATGTGTTGAGTAAATGTTCGTAATAAACAGTGGAGAGACCGACTGTGAGGGCAATAAAAATAATTGAATGATTAGAAAAGTTAAAAAGTTTGGTGATGGAGCCAGAAAATATGATGCCAGTGGCGATGATAAGTAAGGAAATTATTAATTTATATTTAAGTGTAAATGAATAGATAAAGTTCTTTTCATTATTACTTTCTTTTTCAGAACCATATCTTAAAATAGCGTTATTGAAACCGATATCATTAATTCTTGTTAGAATCATTACTAAGGCAAATCCAACGGAAAATTCACCAAATTTTTCAGGTCCCAAAACTCTTGAGTAAATCATTAGTGATATTGCAGAAATTCCTGTGGCAAAAGTACTACCAATCAAGGTTTTTAAAGATTGAAGCAGTCCTTGAGAAGAAAAAATAATTTTAAGTTTTTGTTTCATTGTTTTAAAGTATATATGAATTGTTTTTAGTTGGGTTGGGGATTTTCTTGGTCAACTAAATTTGGGAGACCAATTTTTAGACAATCTGATTGTTTTTCCTTTGAAAACTTGCTCCAATATAGGTTTGAGAACTCTTCATCTTGTTTGTAGCAGTTTTCAATAACTTCTGTAAAATTAAAAGCTGTTTTCTCAAACTCGTTTATATTCATATCTGTATTTTCAGTAATATAGATAATTGCCTTAGGTGGTTTATTAAGTAGTTCTTTCTGATATTCTTCATAATTTGATCTTGGTAAGATATTGATCAGAAAATATTTAGAACAAGATGCTCTTCGACTATAATAATAATGACTTCCAATTCCCCATCCATAAATTGCAGTTATACAATCTGACTCATTTGTATTTTTTTGTATATGTTTCTCTAATTTAAAGATTCTTGGTTTTCTAAATTAAAAAATTTATGTATGTGAGTGTTGATACTATAATCTAACAAATTTTCATAATGTTCTTTAAAAAATAATTTCTTTGGCATTAAAAACACAGCGAGTAAAAAAATAGTTAAAGAAATATAAATAGCATTTTTCATTTTAATATTAAAAAACTGAATCAAGGTTTTGAGTATTATTTTTATTGAAAGAGAAACAACCACAAGCATTGGAAATATTATTGCTATTTCGTATTTATTTCCAAATCTTCCTTGCAAAATGTAGCCCAGCATCGAACCAATCCAAAAAAATAAAACAGTTGCATATTTAAAAGTTTTCTTAGGAAAGTTTATAGTTATTGAAAGATTATTCAACCCTTTTTTATTTTTGTATTTTGAATTAAGACTGATGTTAATTAAAAAAAATATTAAACTTAGTATTAATATAATTATTATTTGATATTTAAATTGAATAAATCTATCAATTGGTAATTGTAGACTTTTGAAAGTATTGCTCGCTATTTTTTCAAAGTCATTGATAGAAAATTGACTTGATTTGTATTTTAAAATGTTTTTATACTCAAATAAGGCATTATTAACTAAAAGGTATAAAGAAATAATTAAGATTCCAGAAAAAATTCCTGTAATCGTGGTTATGATAAATTTATATAAATCATTCTTTTTTGAATTTATTTTCAAAAGAAAATGAGGAAACAGTGAGAGGCCAGTAAAGGCATAAACTTCTTTCATTTGACCAGCTAATATAAAAAATAAAGATGCAAAAAATAAGTTTTTGTTTGTTATTTTTTTCTTTAAAGTAAAGTTCAGTCCTAGCATAGCAAAAAATAAGCCATTTAATTCAGAAGGAAAAAATTGGCTTTGAACTGTGTTAGAAAAAAATAGAATTAGAAAAATAAAAAATATAAAGAAAGATTCATATAAATTAAAGGTTTTATTAAAAATTTTCCAAGAAAAGTGTGTAATAGAAAAAATTAAAAGCAAATAAAGTATGTGAAATGACTTTAAGGTAGTTCCCGCAATCAATCCCCAAGAAAATATAAAAAATAATAATCCTGGTGGATTTATTCCCCAATAATTAATGTATGGGTTCCCTATTTTGAATATTGGGGCAATTCCGGACAAAGCGAATGAAGAAAAATCAGTGGTCATTCTCATTCTTGATAGCTGAGAATAGCTTTCTAAAACTATTAAAATAAAAGAAAATATAAAAGCAAGCAGTCTGAGTTTGTTTTTCATGCCCTATTCTTTTAAATTTAATTTATATATATTGCACGCGTCCAAACATCCTTTGCTTATCAGTTCTAAATCAAATTCTTTTTTAAATATTTCAAAATCATCAATTACAGTTTGCTGATGAGTAATATAAGCATTTGAAATATAGAGCGTTCTTCCTTCTTTTAGCCAATTTTTATAGTTTAAGATTAGGTTTTCATAATTAACATCTTGACCCCAAACGAGTTGTTTTTTTTGTAAGAATTCTTGAGCATTAGACATTGGAAGAGGTCGAAAACTTGTTTCTTGATAGGCATCAATTAAAAACGGTGGCAAAGCTGTTATTAACATTTGATCATCTTTTAAATTCTTGTTGAAACTCATGATTGCCTCATATTGCCACGCTGTTGATTTTCCAAGTAAGTTGTCTGCAAATATTTTCTTAACAAAATCTTTTTGAGAAAAAATATTAATAATTATAGCTAATGAAATTAACAAGGTTACGCTTTTCTTTTTATACTCATATATAAGCCATGATCCAGAAATTGAAAATATAATTATTGAATAAATTAAATATCTAGAATCATATGTATAAAATAGTAGTTGTAACGGCAACAATGAAAAAAATATTATTAAAAGTAAATTTAATTTTTTTCTTAACAGAGAACTTTTAATTAAGAAAAATGATGTCACAAAAATTAGCAATATTGGCCAACTAGTTATGCCAATATTTAACCACAAAAATTTCCCTTTATTGAAAATAAGAGAATTAAAATAATTTACTAAATTTGGATAAACGAATTTATAATTAAAAAAATTGTTATTTGATATGGAAATTATTATGGTGTCATATATTTCATGGAAAACACTAGTTTTAATTAAAAATAGTGCTAACAATATTAAAAATAATATTATCAGAAATAAATATTTAAAGTATTTTTTACAATACTTTTTTAGTTGTATAGCTATTATAAATAGTGCCGCAATAGAAATTGGCAAGGTTGCAAATCTTACTAAGGTTAATCCTATTATGCTAATAAAAGAATATGCTAATTTAGTTTTTAATTTTGATGTTAATAAGCTAAAAACTAAAAGAGAAAAGAAAAACATTGATAGATTTTCGGTCATTGCTAGCGATGGTAACCAAAAAATTACAAAGTGCGAGATGTAAATTAGTAGTCCGAAAATAATAGCTCTGAGATCATTTGTTGTTGACTCAATTATTTTTTTGAGAATAAAAAGAGTTCCTAGTCCTAATAGAATGTTCGCAAGATAAAATGTAATAACGTTTTTAGAAAAAAAATAAAAAAATGACAGATATATTGAATAAAGTGGCGGAACCCAAAATTCTACCTGTCCCCATTCATATGAGAGTTTTAGACCATTTCCCATAGCAAAATTTCTGGCTGAAAGTGAAAATAAAATTCCGTCTGGATATGGTTCTAAATTTTTAATTATATGATTTTTTTGAAAAAAAACAGGAAGGGTGATTATCAAGAATAAAGCACAAAAAAGTAAGAATACTTTAAAAGTGTTTGATTTTAAGTGCATATTTCATCGCATTTTTAAAACTTTTAATATTTTCATTATAGTTGAATTTTTTTATTAAGTTCCATGTGATATTAGACATTTTATTTCTAAGCTTGTCATCTTCAAGTAGAAGCCTTAGTTTTTGTTCTAAAGTTTTGACATCACCAGAATTTATTACAAAACCATTTTTTTCTGATTTAATATAGTCAAAATTTGCACCATTTTCTTTGGTAGTAATGACTGGCAATCCAGACTCAAGTGCTTCCGGAACCACATTGCTGTAAAGATCTTCATAGGTTGGGAGGGCAAATATATCAGCAATAGCATATAGTTTCGCTGTTTCTTTTTGATTGTGAGTTTTTGCAAAGTATTGTGATTTAAAATTATCTTTTATCCCTAGTTCTTTTATTTTTTGTTCCAATGGTCCATGTCCCACCCATAATATACCGACATCAATTTTTTTATTTAGTATTTTGATTGCGTTGTAAAGGTCTTTCATTCCTTTTCTGGTAATAAATTGACCAACAAACAATACTAAATATTTATTTTTTATACCAAGTTTATTTTTAATTGAGGTTCTTTTCGAAAAATTCTCAAAACTAATTTTTTTATAGTAATCAATGTCAACTGAATTATGGGCAATAAATATTTTTTTTGAGTTAACGCCAAAACTTTGTAAGTATTTTTTTGATGCTTCTCCATAAGTTACTAATGCAGAACAACTATTAATAAGTAATTTAACTGGAATACGCATCAATGATCTGCGCCAACTTTTTTCATTCAAAGTACTTCCTGACCAAATTATCATTGGAATTCTTAAGATGGCACAGGTAATTCTAGATAAAAAAGTTCCAATTGAATCCCATCCAGAACAAATAACTAGATCAAAATTTCCTTTAAAAATTTCATATGGTATGGTTGGATTGTTCCAAATAAGAATAATATCGTCTTTTTGTTTTAAATTAAGTGTGAATGAAGGTAAAAATTTGTGTTTAAATTTTATTTCTCCATTATCCCAAATTCTATTTTTAGCTCCTTTTGCCATGAAGAAGACTGTCGTGTCAATTTCAGAATCATTTGCGAATTTTTCAAACAATGGTGTTCTATATGGACTCGGGAGAGTATGCAGAAAAAGTATTCTTTTTTTATTTTTTTGCATTATCAATCATCTTTTCCAAGTCTTTAGCAGCCTCTACACAACTTATAAATTTCCCAGAATAAACAGTAAAAACTTTATCATTAATTTTTCTAACTAAAGTTGGCCTTTCATCTGTTTTATCTTTGAAAGGTAAGACAGTTCTAAAAGTAAACATTGATCCTATGTACTTAGCATTTTCTAATTCAGGAAAAAAGGCTTTTCCAGAGCTAATAAATTCTTTAAATCTGCTAATTGGAGGATTTTTAATAATTCCCTTATTTAATAAATTAGCATATTGTTTTTCGTATACAGGATTTTTACCAACATTAGTGCTGTGAATAGCATGAGCAACATTGCCCAATAAGAAGTTTCCGGTTTTTCCATATGGATCAATGCACATAAATGGACCGTCCATGATAACTAAGCTTTTATTTTTAAAACTTTTTGGTAGTTTAACTACAATTTTTTCACAAAGTTCATATTGGTAGTCTTGTTGAAATTCTTTGTATTTATCTAGAAGTTGGTTGGTTGAAGCATAGGTACAAATAATTACATGATCATATTTTTCAAATATATCATTATCAGCTTTTGTATTTAATAATAAGTTAACATTATTATTTTTAAGTTTGTCTAGACAAAGCCTTTTTAGTTTTACAGGATCAATTATTGATTCTTTAACCTTAATACAAAGATCTATACTATTTTTATCGACAAGGTCTAATTTTGTTTCTTTATATTCAAATTTAAATTTTTTGCAAAACTTTAAATATTGTTTTGCATTTATCAGCGAGTCATTTGATGATATGCAATAAAAGTGATCTGTTCCATCAACCATTGTTTTTGGATAAAATTTTCTAAAACTTTGCTCTCCTTTTAAACATGATAAAACTGTGGTGTTGCTTCGTGGATAATGGTAGCCTCTATGTGCTCTGTATTGATTAATTCCAGAAGCACACTTGAAAATATCATCTTCTTTTTCAAATAAATCAATGTTGTATTTTTTCCCTAATTTTATGGCAACCGTAATTCCAAATATTCCTGCTCCGACGACTGCAATCTTTTTTTTCATAAATCTGATTCTAACCTAGATAGTTATCTATATCAACAGAGTGTATTAGTAGATAATCAACAGTTATTCTTTGAATAAAAAATTGTATAATGATATTAATGAACAAAAAAAAAGTAGCTATTATTGGTTTGGGAAATTGGAGTAAGAAAATGCTTTCTTATTTTAACCTAGTTTCGGATGTTAAATATTGTTGCACCACTGGTAGAAAAAAAAATATTGATTGGTTAAAATTAAATTTTCCAAATATACTTCATACCAAAGATCTAACTGAAGTATTAACTGACAGTGACATCGAAGTAGTGATTATTGCTACTCCTATAGTCTCGCACTTTGATTTAGCAAAAAAAGCTCTTAATTCTGAAAAACATGTATTTTTAGAGAAACCAGCTTCAAATAAATCAGTTGAAGTTAAATATTTGGAAGAACTTGCAAAATCAAAGAAAAAATATTTATTTGTTGATCAAGTTTTTTCTTATGATGAGAATTATATAATATTAAGAAAAAAACTTATAAATGAAAGAATTATATCGATAAATTGTCAATGGAATAAATGGGGAACCTTTAAAGAAAATATTGTATGGAATTTACTTTATCATGACTTGTATTTGCTAAATATTTTAATTGATAAGTTTTCAATAAAAGAATTTTATAAAAAAATAATATTCAATAATTATGTAAATGTTTCATTCAGATTAGGAAGCAATGAAAAAATTTCAATTAAGATTAATAGAATGTCTCTATTCAAGAAAAAAGTATTTAGAATTAAAACTGATAAAAGTGAGTACACTTGGACAAACAATAAACTTTTTATGAATGAAAATGGAAGAGATATTTTGTTAAATAAAAATGACAACTTAAATATTAAAAGAATGATTAAGGATTTTTTCGTTCAAATTAATGATGGAAAAACTGGCATTAACAGCAGATTGCCACTCAAGACCTGTGAATTAACTGAATATTTTCTTGATGAGATCTAGTTCTGATTTTTTTAGTTCAGGATTATTTCCAAAATACAAACCATTTTCATGTATTAGTTTTGAGTTCGAATTATCCCAAAAATTACTAAGTTTTCTGTTATATTTTTTAAAAAAAGGTTGCTGAGTCATATCTCCGCCAACTACTGGTCTAATCTCAATTTTATTGTCACATTTTTTTACCAGTTCATCGCGTTTTTTCTTTGTTTTGCAGATTATTGGTACAGCAAAGTTAGAGACAAAATCCATGTGATCATATTTTAGTTTGTAATATGAGTTATTTTTATAAATAATTTCAGCGAGAGTTAAGAAGTTACTATTTCGTTTTTCTAAAATAGCATCTATATATTGAAGTTGTTGATTGCCAAGAAATCCAGCTATTTCCGTTGGTCTGAGATTGTATCCAAGATCATAAAATGTATATCTTGAATAGAAAGTAGAATTAACCTTAAACTTTTTTCTGATTATATTTTGATCTTTCTCACTTAAATTTCTGTCCCAACCATGAGCTCTAACAACTCTCAACATAGTTGCCAGTTTCTCGTCATCAGTAGTTACCATTCCACCCTCAATTGTTGACATGTGGTGCCCAACATAAAACGAAAATGAAGAAGCTATTCCGAAATTTCCTAGTAATTTTTCTTTATAAACACTACCAAGTGATTCACAGTTATCTTCGATTAATATGATGTTTTTTTGTTCACAAATTGATGAAATATTATCTATGTCATCGCAAAAACCCAAAAGATTTGTGATAAAAAGCATTTTTAATTCATGATTCTTTAAAGTCTTTTTTAGAGTTTTACTCGAAATATTTAATGTATCCAGTTCAACGTCAATTGGAATTGGATTTAATCCCAGTTGAATTAGTGGCATTACGTTTGTTGACCATGTTAGAGCCGAAAAACCAACTTTATCTCCTTGTTTGATCTTTCCTAAGTTTAGCAATGCTTGAACCATTGCTAAGTTGGCAGAACTGCCACTATTAACAAAAATACTATATTTTCTCTTTTGATATTTTGAGAATTTTTTTTCAAATTTTTCACACTCTTTACTAAAACTTAATATGTTTGACTTTTGAATGAATTCAACTAATTTTTTTTTTGACTGTTTTTCATTAAAAAAGGTCGATTTGATTAGTTTTATCATAGGCTGATATTATCTAAAAATTCTTAATAAAGCTAGTAACAACTTTTTTCAAATATTTTGGCTGTATTCTCCCAAGTATATTTATTTTTTATATATTCTCTGCCCACTTTACCCATTTTTTTTGACAACTTATCATTTTTTAATAGAATTTTCATTTTTTCAGCCAACAATAGAGTTTTTCTGGGATCAACTAAAAATCCGCTTTTGCCATCTATTACGTCCTCTCCGCCAATATCTGGTCTTATAGCAGGAGTTTCGCAACACATTGCTTCTTTGATTGGTAATGACATGGAAGTGGTTCCAGAGCTTTCGCTATAGGCACCTTGAATCATTACATTCGCTAAACTGTAGTACTGTGGTAATTCTTCGATTGGTAAAAATCCAAGAAAATCAATTTTATTTTTAACTTTTAAATTTTTGGCTAGTTTTATTAACTCAGATTTTCTTTGGGAATCATCAATTGTCGTTGTTATTAGTAGTCTAGCGTTTGGAATCTTTTTTGAAGCAACTGCAAATGCCTTAATTACTAAATCAGTGCCTTTCACTGGTGAATAGTCCGTACTGTGAATTGCAATTTTTTGATTTTTGTATTTATTTTTAATCTTTATTGAAACATATGGCTTAAACAAATCTGAATTAACTCCAGCTTGCGTTTTTATACCATCTACGTCATAAATATTTTTAATCATCTTTTTGGTAGTGTTGTTAAGTGTCAAAAGCACTGTTGATTTTTTTGTTGACCATTTATCTAGTGGAGAATAAAAAAATGAAAGAATGGTAATAAAGGTTTTTTTCAGCAAAGGAAACTGAGATATGAAATTACGATCGTAAAAAAACGCAAATGGCTCATAGCAGTTTTGAACATGTTTTAACTCAAACAAATTTGCGATGAAATTCATCGGAAACATACTACTAATTATTATTGAATTTTTTTTGTTTAATTTTTTACTTTTTAAAATACTTTTTATTTTAAAATAGTTATTTATTAAAAAGAATGGTAATAAAGCCCAATAAATTACACTAGTTGACGTTTTGCTATTCAATGATATTAGTTCTATGCTCAATTCTTTGAACTGCTTGTTTGCAAAATCTGATGTGTTTTCAACAATCACTGTTATATTTTTTATATTATTCTTTTTCTTCAACTCTTTAATAACTTGGTGAATAAATTTTGTTCCACCCATCCAATATAAAAAATGAGTATGCAACCAAATAATATTAATGTTTTTTTTCATATTTTAGATCTTTTGGAATTAAATAAAGTAATAATGGTACAAAAATCATGCACATTCTAACAATTGATCCACCAATTAAATTCCAAGTTTCAAAAGTGAAGCTGAAAACTAATGTTCCACCAAAAACTATTGAAAACAAGAGAACGAGAGAAATCAATTCTATGCTTTTGTTTTTAGCCTTATGTAAAACTGATAAAATTAATAAGAAAAAAATTAAATAAAATTCTGGCGCAAGAGTTATTATTAGATACTTTAGTACTTCAAAAATTCTTATCAAAATTTCAATTATGCTATGACCTTGTTTAATAAATTCATTTATTGCCAAACTAGAATGGGATTCTGTATCAATAATTTTAACTTCAGATGTTTTGTCTAAATAAAGTAGAAACTTTCTCCAAAGTTTTCCTGGAAAATTAATAATAAATATTAAAATTATTGAGGTTTTGATATTTGATCTATATTTAATAATTGCAAAAATTATTAATAATGCCGGCACAATCCAAAAAGGTTCAGTTGATCTAATCCAAGTACTCATGGAAATAAGCAAGCCACCTGCGATCAAATCTTTTCTTAATTTGTTATCTAAGTAATTCCAAAGATAAATAACTCCAATCGAAAAAAAGGAAACATATGGAAGATTGCTATAGGCAGTAACTGAGTGCTCAAAAATCATTGGTGTCGATGCCAAAACTAAAGTAAAAATTAAACTAGGTATTTTTTCTTGTTTTCGCCTAATTAAATTATAAAAAGAAAGTAAAAATGAAAGTGTAATTAAAGAATAGGCAACCTTGACTCTCATCGCACCAAAAATATATCCGAAAACATGAAGCAGGCTAGTGTATGGCGGATATTGAAAGAAATATGTTAGTTGAATTCCTTCAAGCATATCTCCATTTATTGCCATTACCCTCGCTCTGAAATCATAAAAGGCAAGAGCATCCCAATCTGTAACTACCCAGAAATAGTTTTCAAGAAAACTGTGAAAAATTAACAAAAATATTATAAATTTTATAGAATTTTCTATATTTATTTTGAATGATACATATTTATCTATGGTTTTTTCTAATTTAAGTAAATTTTTTATAATTTCAAGTCTTTTTTGAAATATAATAATTATCAATAGAATCACAATTAATATGCATACAGACAATAAGAAATTCAATTGATCAAGTTTGAGATTAAAAATCCAATGAAATAAAAAAAATGTTAAGGTTGTTATTCCCGATCCAAATAAATAGGATAAGCCAATTATTTCTTTTTTATTTTTTAATCCAATTGCTACAGATAGAAAGACTCCAACAAAAAAAATTATTAAATGTATTGCTGTAATTAAGATTAATTGCATTTTATTTTAATTCTACAATCCCCCACATATTTTGAAAGTCTTTTGGCTGGTAGTCTTTATTCTCAATCACTTGCGTTTTTTGATTTTTTCTATCAATCACTATTATTTTATTAATATCATCTTTATTGATAGTATAATCTGGCCATACGCAGTCACTATTATTACATTCTCCTGCAGAGATAACAACATACTTAATTTTGATAGTTTCTGATATATATCCATTTTCAATATGAAAAAGTCTTCTTGGATACAAAAACCATCTAAAATAGTAAATATTTCCTTCCATTTTATAAATCACTGATTGTGGAGGTAATAAAATAGAACTATCTTCTGGAGTATTGTTGATAATAAATTTACTAAATGTTTTTATCCAACCATAATAACTATCACCACCATTTTTAAAAATAAACCTATCGTAATATTCTTCATTTCTAACTTGGAAACTTTGCACAGCAGATAGGTATATGGTTTGAAAACTTTTTAAAAAATTTGAAATAATTATTGAGAATGTTAATAATAAAAAGATTTTTTTTAGTAGATTTTGGTCGTCAACTTTATTAAATATTTTTCTACTATTTTTAAAAATAATTAAAAATATAACCGGATAAGTAAATGAATATGTAGATAAAGTTATAAATCTATAAATTTTAAATTTATAAAATAGTTCACTAATAATTTTGCAAATATTTTCGTTAAAATAACAAGTTAAATGATACACGTCTATGAGATTTAAAATATAATTTAAAAATAATAAATTTACTATTATTAATAATAATAGTAAATAATATGTTTTTTTAAATTGAGTATTCAATTTCTTTATAAAATATATTGAAATTATCAAAAATAAGCTTCTAGATATTAAATAAGATTCATTTTTAAAATTATTGTTTAATTCAATAAATAAATTTGCCAAAAAAATAACGCTCAAGATAGAATATAACAACAGGTTTTTATTCTTTATGGAATTATTTATTTTTGACATCTTGGCTCTTCCATGCTTCACTATTAAAAATTAGGAAGATCATTAATGGAATTAAAACCATACTGAGTCTTTGAAGCGAGTCTGCTATTTGGTTCCATGTGTCATAAAATAAACTAAAGATGATTATTCCAACCAAAATTAAAACTATAGAAACCCCTACCACAATGTATAAAAATATGTTTAATTTGTTTTTATTTTTTAAATCATAGTAAATTGATATAAAAAATATTGGAATTAAATAACCTATAACGTAAAATAAGTTATTTGAGAAATATATAATAATTTCTGGTAATGTTTGAATAATTTTTAAAATAACACCATTATTATTCATTATTGAATCTAGATACCTCGTTTCTCTACTACTAGCATCTGAAGTAATATTAATACCTTTTACAAAGTAATCCCAAAATTTATATATTCCAACTGAACCCAAAATTGCACCAAGACTTAAAAGATAATTTTTTTTGTTTTTTATTGTGCCTGCAATGATGATTAAAATACCAATATACCAAAAGGGATCAGAAGCCCTGACCCAAGTGCTTAAACCAACTAACATAGCACCGACTAAGAAATCTTTTTTCTTTGAAAATAAAAACCAAAAAGATAAATAAATTAATCCTAAAGAAAGAAAAACAACGTAAGATAAGTTTGTATAAGCCATAGTTGAGTGTCTGAAAATGAAAGTATCAACTGACAGCATCAAGGATCCAATTAGAGTTATCCATCTTAGTTGAGTTCTTCTTAATAATGAATAAAAAGTTGCAATTAATGAAAAATAGATGAAAGAGTAGACAATTCTTACTCTTTCATCTCCAAATATATATCCAAAGAGATGCAAAAAGCTTGTATATGGTGGATATTGAAAAAAGTATCCTAGTTCTACACCTTCCAACATATTCCCATTTATAGCCATTACTCTTGCTCTGAAGTCATAAAGTGCCAAAGAATCCCAGTCGGTAACTGGCCAATAATAGTTCTCAAACAAGGTATATAGAAATATAAATATTAATGTAATCACGATGAATTTTTCAAAGCAATTCAATGATTTTATTAATTGATTAATTTTAATAAAATCTATTTTAAAAATTGATTTTTCTTTTTTGTAAACATTTAGATATAAGAAAAATAATACAGAAGAAAATGCGATGCTAATTAAGAAATTTATTGGACCCAAGCTTAATTCGAAAAATATATGATTAATTAAAAATAATATTGTGATTAAGGCAGATCCAAGTAAGTATGAAATACCCAAAGATTCTATTTTATTTTTTATACCTAGCGATATAGAAAATAAAAAACCAACTATCATTAAGGAAAATTGAATTGCTAAAATTATTAAAAAATCCATTATTTCTTTCTCCAAATTATCCAATTAGGTCTATCTGAATATTTAATTAAAAAATCATTTGTTAATACTTCTTTAGCGTATTGTTTAGTATCAAGATCAATATTTTTTAACTCTGTTGTAACTAAAATTGAATCTTGATTTTGATTATTCAAAAATTCTTCCCTAACATTTTCAGAAAAGTAAAAATTGTTATCTTTTATTGATATTTGTTCATTTGGTGACAATATTTTGACCTTATTTCTTTTAAAGTCAGCCTTGTTGGCAAAGAGTCCAAGTTCATAAACTACTTCATAATCGTCAACTAGTAAAAATAACGTATCAGTTTTCGTACTTAGTAGATAGTTGATTATGCTATAACTATTCTGATAATCAGAGTACCAGAGTCTTTTTATTTTAGTATTATTACTTAAATAATCTTTTAAATCTGGTATGTCTTTTTGAAAAAAAGTCATATATGAAAAAACAACAACAAAAAGCGGTGCTGCTGTCATTAATATGGCACCCTTGATACTTTTAAAATTTAAATAAATTTCAGCTGATTTTTTTAATTCAAAATAACTATAAATCAAAAGAAAAATATATACAGGATAATAGTATCTTCCGAGCTGTGATTGCCAACTAAAAACAAATAGTAGTGAAGCAAAAAGGCCAAATAATATTGCAACTATAAAAGAGTTGTTTAACCAAAAATCTAATAAAACTTTATATATATAATTTTTTTTCTTTATTAAAAATATCTTTTTTTCTTTCAAAAATAAAAACAATCTTGTAATTCCAAGCGTCAATAGAATGAGCAATAAATAATATATTTCATTCATTTCCAATCTTGATATTAGAAAATTTAGTTTTAATTGAGATAGATCCAGTCCAAATCCAGAAGCATATGATGAAGAATCTTTAATTGTAGACAAGAAGCTATAATAGATTAATGTAAAAAATCCAAAGAATATCAGGAAACAAATTTTTTCTTTATGTTTTTTTATTTTTGATTTTGTTAAATACTCTTTAACAATGTATGGAAGGTAAAATATAATTAATAATGGAGCAAGGAAGATCGAAGTTTCTTTGGTTAAGAGTGCTAGTAAAAAAAGCAAGAAACCAGGCCAATTTGGAATATTTCTCTCAACACTTTTTTTCATCCAAATTAAAAATAAAATAATAAAAAGTAGTTGCCTTACCTCTGCAGTTCCAAGTCTATATAAATTTTCAGAAACTGCTGGAATAAAAAATATAATTGGAAGAACTAGCACAATTAGATGAATTTTCCAACTTTTTATACTCACATTACTAGTCAATAAATACCACAATGAAAAAAGTGTTGCAGAAACAACTATTGTTTGTCCAATCCAAAATCCAAGCGGATTTATTCCAGATACTATATAAATTAAAGAAAAATAGATCCAATAAAGAGGTCTAACTCTACCACTATTAATTTCAATAAAATTGCTAAAATCTCCAGATATTATTTTTTTGGAAACTTGCAGACTCATTCCATCATCAATTAAATTAAAAGCTGGATTTCTTAGAAAAGGCCAAAAATATATTGAAGATACTGCTAAAAAAAACAAAAATATTATTAAAATATAGTACTTTTTGATTATTTTATTCATTTACTTCTTTAATAATATAATCTGGTCTTTTTTTAACTTCATCGTAAATTGCTGCCATGTAGAGTCCAATAACTCCTAAAAATATTAGAATAAAACTGCCAATAATTAAGAGTACTAGAAGCATACTAGTCCAGCCAGAAACGGTTTCTCCAATTAAGTATTGGTGTATTATGTAAATTCCATAGATTACACTGACTACGGTCATCAAGGCTCCTAAGCCCCCGGCAAAGTATAGTGGAGCAGTAGAAAATGAAGTAATACCTGATAAGGCCAAGGTTAACATTTTATTTATTGTGTATTTGCTTTTTCCACTAACTCTTGGTTGCACTTTAAATGAAATAATGATTTTGTTAAATCCAATCCAATTTATCAAACCTCTCAAAAACTTTCTATTTTCTGGTAATAATAGCAAGCTATCGAGTGCTTGCCTACCAATTAATCTAAAATCAGAGGCACTCTCTGTGATTTCAGTGCTAGAAAATAAATTTATAATCTTATAGAAGGCAAGTGAGGTTATTTTTTTAAACCCAGAAATATTATTTGAACCGATCTTTTGAGTTAACACGATTTCATATCCATTTTTATATAAATCAATCATTTCTAAAATTAATTTTGGTGGATGCTGTAGATCTCCATCCATAGTAACGACCATTTCTCCGGTTGATTTTTTTAAACCAGCGAGTAAGGCTGACTGATGTCCAAAGTTTCTACTGAAAATAATAGTTTTTTTAATAAATTTTAGTTTTGTTTTTTTTACGATATTATTGGTGTCATCAGTTGATCCATCATTCACCAAAATAACCTCTGTATTTTTTGGTAAGAGTTCTTCTAATTTATTGAGCTCATTAAATAAACTCTTAATATTTTCGGCTTCATTATAAAGTGGTATGACTATTGATAATTCTGTTTTCATTTTAATTCAATTATTCCCCATTTATTTTCAAAATCTTCCGGATAATAATCTTGACTCGAAATAACTATATTTTCCAGTGTTGCTCTATCAACTAATATGATTTTTTTAATTTTTTCTTTACTAATTGGAAAGTTTGGAAAGATTGATTTTTGATAACCAAAAACACCGTTTGTTATCAAAACATACTGTGCTTTTTCTGGTATTTCTTTTGAACCTTTCATCTGAATAGTTCTCCTTGGATAGAAAAACCAGCGTACATAAAATGGGTTTCCCTCCATTTCCCACGGCGCGGTTTGCTCTGGAATTAATATTGTTGATTTCTCTTCAGTATGTGAGTTTACAAAATCGCCATAAGTTGCCATCCAGCCAAATGAGTATCTTCCTCCCATACCTGCTTCCCATCTTTCTTCGTATGGAACTGACAGTGCTGAAAACATTTTGACAGTTTTTTTTGACATGATGGAGAAAACTAAAACTAATTGCTGAAATAGTAAATAAGTCATTAAAAAATAAAATAACCATGCATATTTTAGTTTTACTTTTGGTATTTTTACTTTTGGTATTTTTTTCCAAATTTTATTTACTTTATAGGAAATTTTTTCTGAAAAAATCATCCCTATCAAGAAAAATATGACGTAATAGAAAAAATATGAGGTTAAACTTACAAACCTGTAAATTTTGAATTTATAGAAGTTTATAGTGATGCTCTCACAAACTTTTGGCTTATTAAAACAAAAATTATTTACTTGTTCAAACTTGTCTAAATGATAAATATTTATTAAATTTGCAAAAAAAATAGTTAGATAAAAAAAAATGAAAAATATTAAAGTTTTAATAATAAGACTGTAATATTTTTTTCTAATTTTCTGAGACAAAAGTCCATACTCAACGACCGCTGCAGATATTATTAAAACTCTAAACCCTAGCCACTTAAATTGAGAATATTGAAATTTGTATTCGACATATAAAGTTAATAAAATTCCAAAACACAAAAAAAATAAAAAAAGCAGTAAATTCTTATTTTTGATTTTCATACCACCTAACAGTTTTTAGTAATCCTTCTTCAAATTTAACAACTGACTCAAATCCAAACATTTTTTTTGCTAAACTAACATCTAGTTTTCTTCTTGGTTGTCCATCCGGCTTTGTTTTGTCAAAAATTATTTTTCCCTTATACCCAACTACTTTTTTAATGGTTTTAGCCAAATCTTTTATACTTATCTCAAAACTTGCTCCGATATTGATTGGATCGCCACCATCATATTTTTCAGTTGCAAGTAAAATTGCTCTAGCAGCATCGTCAACATAAAGAAACTCTCTAGTTGGTTTTCCTGTACCCCAAACAGTTACCTCAAGTGAGTTTTTTATTTTTGCCTCAACAAACTTTCTGATAAGAGCAGGTATTACATGACTACTCTTTGGATCAAAGTTATCTCTTGGGCCGTATAAATTAACTGGTAATAAAAAAATCGAGTTGTAGTTGTATTGTTTGCGATATGCTTGAGATTGAACCAAAAGCATTTTTTTGGCGAGCCCATACGGAGCATTTGTTTCTTCTGGATAGCCATTCCAAAGGTTTTCTTCTTTAAATGGTACAGGTGTTATTTTTGGATATGCGCAAATTGTTCCTAGAGCTACAAATTTTTTCACACCTGCTTTTCTTGATTCTTCCATCAAATTGGCACCCATCATCAGATTGTCATAGAATAATGTTCCAGGAAATTCCTGATTGTAGCCTATGCCTCCAACGTTTGCTGCTAAATGAATTACTATATCAATATTTTTGACTATCTTTTTGCAATTTTCTTGATCTCTTAAATCAATTTTTTTAGATCTAGGAATAATTATTTTTTTTGGTTTTAAAATCCTTAATTGATCAACCAAATGAGATCCTAAAAATCCAGCTCCACCAGTAATCAGAACTCTTTTATTTTGCCAAAATGATTTTGTTAAATCTTGGTTTTTTTTCATTTATTATTTCTGGAATACCACGCTATAGTTTGTCTTATTCCATCATCAAAATTAACTTCAGGTTCCCATCCTAACACTTTTGTTGCATTTTTATAAGATAGTGAACTAGTTATTTGTTCTCCTGGACGATCTGGTCCGTGCATTTCCTTCATTTGTTTACCAAATTCCTTAACTATTTTTTGAAATACATAGTTTGTTGTCAACTCTGTATTTGTGCCAATATTAAGTTCTCCACAGTAGTTAGATTCAACTGCCAGTATGTTATCTCTAACAACATCAGCAACAAACACATAATCTCTGGTATGAAATCCATCTCCATTAATAGTTGGTTGAATATTTTTATTTATCAAATCACTAAACACAGCAATGACACCAGACTCTCCATGTGCATTTTGCCTTGGACCATATACATTAGCATATCTCAAAACAGTGTATGGAATGCCATATTGAGTGTAATAATAGTGTAAATATAATTCTGCAGATTTTTTTGATATTCCATAGGGAGAAAGTGGTTGTTCTCTCATAGATTCATCAAAGGGTGTCTGTTTGTCGCCGTATATTGCTCCGCCAGTCGATGCCATAATCACTTTTTCTACTTTTAAGTCTTTTGCAGCCTCCATTATGTTTAAGAATCCCAAAATGTTTACTGTGGCATCAAATTGGGGATTGTTTACTGAATTCCCAACCAGAATATGTGCTGCATGATGATTAATAATCTGCGGTTTAAAATCTTGAACAGTTTTTAAAACTCCTGCTTTATCGTTTATATCAAGTTTAATGAACTCTGCTTTTTTATTTATATTTTTTGTATTACCTGATGATAAATTATCAACAACAAGTACTTCGTCACCGTTATTTATATGAGCATCAACAATATGTGAAGCGATAAAACCTGCTCCACCTGTAACTAATATTTTTTTTGATTTATTCATTTTAATAGTTTATAAGAGAGAATAATTAAATGCATATGCAAAAAATGCATAAACCTAATAATTGAATTATCAGTATATTCAGTAACCAATCTATGTTCTTCTTTAAATTGTATGATAAATAACAGTCCGCCTTTTGAATTAGAATGAATTCTAAATTTTGAAAAATAATCTGGTAATACATCTAATGGATATTTTTTAATTATCCTCATCCAGTAATCAAAATCCATACAATAGTGCAGTGACTTATCAAAAAAGCCGATTTTATCGATTAAGGAACGTCGCCAGAAAGTGCTTGGCTGAATAATATAGTTAGCAACAGCTAAAGTATTAAAATATGGAAATTTTCTAAGAAATCTTTTATATTTAGCAATAAATGATTGAATTTCTTTTCCATTTTCATTAATTATTAAATAGTCTCCCGTAAGCCACATTGACATTCTATTTTTAATAAAATAGTTTGCAACGGTTAATAAAGTATTTGGCATCATTACATCGTCTGAATTTATATACGCTATGATTTCCCCTTTTGATTTCTTAATACCTTTATTAATTGCGTCTGCTTGACCTTCATCTTTATTAGAAACCCAATTGATTTTTTTACCATATGATTTTAAAATTTGGACTGTTTTATCTGTAGAGCCACCATCCATTACGATATATTCTAAATTAGAATAGTTTTGACTCAAAACACTGTCAATTGTTTCTTTAATAAATTTTCCCTGATTAAAACTTGGAGTAATAATTGTGATTTTTGGAAATTTCATTTTGTGAGGTTTCAGTTCATTAACTTTTTCAGATATTATATTTAATTATTGCCCAAAATGCTCTTAAAGCATCTTTGAAACCAATTTTTTTGCCTTCTTCATAAGTTCTGCCATGATAAGAAATTCCTACTTCGTAAATTCTGACTTTTTTCTTAGCAATTTTTGCTGTGATTTCTGGTTCAATTCCAAATGAATTTTCCTTAATATCTATAGATTGAATAATTTCGCGTTTGAAAACCTTGTAACATGTTTCCATATCAGTTAAGTTTAAATTTGTGAAAATATTAGAAAATAGAGTTAGTAAGCTATTGGCTGCAAAGTGCCAAAAATAAACTACTCTATGTGCGTCTGAACCCATAAATCTGGAACCAAAAACAACATCTGCTCTGCCATCAGTAATTGGTTTAATTAGTTTTAAGTATTCCTGAGGATCGTATTCTAGATCAGCATCTTGAATAATTACTATATGTCCGGCTGCCTTCTTAATTCCCTCACGAAGTGCAGAACCTTTTCCACTATTTTCATCTTTCAAAACTAGAACATCAATTTTGTCTTTCAACATTGTTAAAATTTTACGAGTATCATCTGTTGATTTGTCATCAACTACAATTAATTCAAGGGATTTAATTCCAGAATTTCTAACTTGGGAAATTATTTCTTCGATTGTTTCTTGCTCATTAAAAACAGGCATTATCACCGATAGCAATGGTACATTTTTATTTTTCATTAATAGCCTGCTTTCTAACAAATTCTTCTAGTTTTCTTTTATTTTCCTTTTGAGTAAAGTAACTCATTACAACTAAAACAGTCAATACCATTAAAGCTAAAACTAATAATAGATCAAATACTCTTTGAAAATGAAGAGCGCTTGAAATTCCTAACAATAAATCGGGAAATACGGCAATGATTATGAAAGAGCTCCACATTGTGTACCAAAAAGTTACTTCAATAAATGAAAGTCGAGACTTCTTTTTATGAATTGAAACAACATACATCATAAACAAAGCAAATAATGTGGCTCCGATTTGAAAAATACTCATAATGAAATTCTCCAACCAATTACTTTTGTAATCATACGCACCGTATCAATAATTGTCATCCCTCTATCAAAATCATGATAAATAGTTTTAATAGGAATTGCCAAAAATTTAATTTTATATTTTGCAGTTCTAGCGGCAATTTCCATTTCAACTGCGTAATCAGTAGAATTCCATGCAAGTTTCTTATAGGCAGTTTTAGTCATGGCCTTGTAGCCACTTGGTATGTCGGGAATATACTCACTAAATAAAAAGAAAATCACAAATGATGCTAGTCTATTTAATATGATTCTAAATAAAGGCATCTTTTCATTAAATGATCTGACACCAAAAACCACATCCGCACTTTCAAGTGCTTTCATAAAAAGTGGTAATTCTTCTGGATCATGTTGATCATCGCTGTCCATAAAAATAACTGCTTCTGCGCCAAGTTTCTTAAAAGCATATTCACAACCAGTTTTGAGCGCCGCTCCTTTGCCTAAGTTAATTGAGTGAGTTAATATATGCTCTGTATATTTTTTAGCTATTTTAGCCATTGAATCAGTCGAGCCATCATTTACAACAATAATATTTTTAGTTTGTTTAAGAACTTTTTTAAGCACTGTGGCAATATATTTCTCTTCATTAATTCCGGGAATAATTACCCAAACATTATTTTTAGAAATTTTTTTATTCACTTTCACTTTCCCATTCCTTCACAAAGTACTCAACTGTCTCCCTAATTCCATCTTCCAAACTAACTTGTGCTTCCCAGCCAATAACTTCGTGTGCTTTCTGAGCACTGGCATATAAAACTAAAGGATCTCCAGGTCGTTCGGGTAAATAAACAATTTTTGAATTTTTTTCCATCACTCTAATGATTGTTTCAGCAATTTCAAGCGTGGTGGAAGGCTTTTCAGTAGACAAATTCATATAGTGATACTGATTTGGGTTCTTTAGTGCAAAATCAAGTGCTTTAAGATGCGCATCCACAATATCTCTGACATGAATATAATCTCTTTGATGCTCGCCGCTTCCAAAAATTTCCACATCCTTGTTTTCATAAACCTGCTTAATAAAATTAGGCATAGCGTGAGTTTCAGGTTGGTG
>Ga0210006_1000542_pt1 | contig 29714 bp, 28 predicted proteins | sample CryGey02umfilter_2_FD_185452 | JGI IMG/M metagenome (GOLD analysis project Ga0210006, IMG submission 185452) | Groundwater microbial communities from aquifer in Utah, USA - Crystal Geyser 4/10/14 0.2 um filter (SPAdes) (version 3) | ecosystem: Environmental > Aquatic > Deep subsurface >... | reverse complement strand
CATAGAACGAACCGTTTGCTCAACCCAAGCCTTTCTTTTTTCCGGAGACAGGCCGCTAAATTCAAGCCGTAGGTTTGCGCTTATATCTTCAAAAGAGCGCGATGTCTGTTTCGCGCTCGAGATATGTTCCTGCTGCGGAATGAATGGGTTCTCCATAAAAAAAATACTATCATAAAAACCCCCTTTCGGGGGTTTTGTTTTTGCTCTTTAGAGATTGATCAGATTTCGATAATGTCCGATAAGCGGAATCTCCCAGAAATCACCTGAAAACGCCTTCACAATTGCAACAAGGTTTACAACGAAAAGGAATATTGATCCAAAAAAGGCAACAAGCCAACCAAGAAATGGAATAATGCCAACAATCCAAACGATGGCCCAGGCGATCGCGAGTACGAGTCCCTGTTTTCCATGTTCTTGAGCAAATTTCGAGTCCTTTTTCGCAAGAAGCGGAATCAAACAAAGGATACCGAGATAGGCTATTGCCGCCATGAGTTTATTGTCTGCGACGTCCTTCGGATCGAAGTTCATGACTGGTTTTGCGGCCATTGGAGGCTGCTGAGAACTACCATGATCTTGCGATGAGGAAGCGTTTTTCTGCGTATTTTCTTGTTCCATAGTAGCCAAACTATAACGTATTCTTCTTCGAATGTCTAGCAAGTAAGTTGACAGATTTACGGGAAAACGCGAGGCTTAAGTCTGCCCTTTTCCCCGGAGGAAATATGTCTCCAAGTGAGCGCGTACAAGCGCGCGATCGGATTGTTCTCGCCCTTGATGCCCCCGACTGTGATACGGCTTTTGAAATCCTGGACGAGGTCCGCGGATCCATCGGTGCCGTTCAGATCGGGCTCAATTTCGTCATGGCAGTCGGGCTCAAAGAGGCTGCCAGACTCGCCTCGCGCGTATGTACGAAGCTCTTCCTGGACTTCAAGCTCCATGATCTTCCATCTGCTGTCGCCGAAACCGTGCACATGCTCTGCGAATCGCGCGTCGACATACTGACTCTTCACTGCGCGGGTGGGCCCGCTATGCTGCAAGCAGCTCTTCAAGCAAGAGACGCAAGTTCACACAAGCCTCTTCTACTCGGCATTCCCCTCCTCGCCCATCTCGATTTTCCTCAGCTTGTTCGCATGGGTCTTATGGAGCAGCTGCCGCCGTTCGAGATTGAAAAACATCCCGATGCAAAAAGCCGTCAGATAAATAAGCTCGTCCGCCGCCTCACAAAAGCCGGGCAAGAATGCGGACTCGACGGAGCGGTGTGTTCTCCGCATGAAATTCAAGGTCTGCGCGCCTACTGTGGCAAGGGGTTTAAGCTCATGAGCGCGGATATCCATCCGCTTTGGGCGCAGATTCCGGGCCAGAGATGCCTAGCACCGCCCGATGCCATCAAACGCGGTTGCGACTACATGCTTATCGGGGATGCGATCCTGCATCCTCCCGAATGCATTGGAGGTCGTGCCGAGGCCGCGAAGCGCATCCTCGACGAAGTGACCGAGGCTCTTTTTCCTTCTTGATCCTCTAGATCAAAAACGCCCCAACGGTTTTCCGTCGGGGCGTATTTTATTTTACCTACATTCCAAATCCGCCCGGCATGCCGCCCATAGACGGTGCATGATCGTGTCCTTCATCCTTTTTCGGCTTTTCTGAAATAACACATTCCGTTGTGAGGAAAAGGGACGCGATGGAAGTTGCGTTTTGAAGCGCAGAGCGCGTCACCTTTGTCGGATCGATGATTCCGGCGGCGACCATGTCTTCATAACGATCTTCTTCCGCATTGTAGCCCATAGTCTTTTCGAGCTTACGCACCTCTTCAACGACCACGGCGCCGTCTTTTCCGGCATTTGCGGAAATTTGGCGAAGAGGCTCTTCCATGGCGCGGCGAAGAATGCGCGCACCAACTTCCTCTTCTCCGGTCATATCCGTTTCTTCCAAAACTTTTTGCGCGCGAAGCAGAGCGACACCTCCTCCCGGCACAATTCCTTCTTCAACGGCGGCCTTCGTTGCCGCGATCGCATCTTCAATGCGATGTTTCTTTTCTTTCATTTCAACTTCTGTGGCAGCACCTACTTTGATAACGCCAACGCCGCCGGCGAGTTTTGCGAGACGTTCTTGCAGCTTCTCTCTGTCGAATGATGAATCCGTTGTCTCAATCTGTTTTTTGAGCGTTGTAATGCGTGCTTCGATTTCAGGTTTTTCCCCTTTTCCATCAACGATGGTGGTGAATTCTTTTGTCGCAACAACTTTGCGCGCAGAACCGAGATCTTCCAATTCCACGCTTTCAAGTTTGCGTCCAAGCTCTTCCGTAACGAATGTCGCCCCCGTAACAATAGCAATGTCTTGAAGCATTTCTTTACGACGATCGCCGAAGCCTGGAGCCTTAATCGCGAGTGCGCTGAAGACGCCGCGTAATTTGTTTACGATAATCGTTGCTTGAGCTTCGCCGTCTACATCATCCGCAATAATAACGAGTTCTTTTTGACCGGTCTTCAAGACCTTTTCCAAAATCGGAAGAATATCCTGTATCGAAGAAATTTTCTTGTCCGTGACCAAAATCTTCGGATCCGTATATTCCGCTTCCATGCGTTCCTGATTGGTAATCATGTACGGAGATCCGTAGCCTTTGTCGATGCGCATTCCTTGAACGACTTCCATTTCCACGCCGAAAGACTGGCCTTCTTCAACCGTGATCACGCCCTCATTTCCGAGTTTGTTTACGGCTTCCGCGATGATCTTTCCGATCTCTTTATCATTTGCGGAAATAGAAGCGACGTTCTCGATCATGTCGCCGGAAACAGGCTGAGAAACATGCTCTCGAAGATTCTTCACGACGATTTCAAGCGCTTTTTCCATTCCGCGCTTTACAGCAAGGGGGTTTGCTCCGGCGGTAATATTTTTAATGCCTTCGCTTACCATGGCCTGAGCAAGCACCGTTGCCGTTGTGGTACCGTCACCAGCAACATCATTTGTTTTTGAAGCAACTTCTTTTACAAGTTCCGCTCCAATATTTTCCATTTTGTCTTCCAGCTCTACTTCTTTTGCAACGGTCACACCGTCTTTTGTAATGGTCGGCGAGCCATAGCCTGATTCGATGACAACATTTCGGCCTTTTGGTCCGAGCGTCACTTTTACAGCATTCGCCAGTTTATCAACGCCGCGCTTCATTGCTTGGCGTGCTTCTTCATTAAATACAATATTCTTTGCCATAGATATTTCGCGTTTAAATTTTATTCAACAACCGCCATGATGTCTGATTCGGAGAGAACAAGGTACTCCTCATTTTCCACCTTTACTTCATCGGGCGCATATTTCTTAAAGACGACTTTGTCGCCTATTTTTACGGACATCGGCACGAGTTTTCCATCGTCATAGCGGCCTGGGCCGACAGCGATGATTTGGCCCTGTTCCGGACGTTCCTGACCTGCTGTATCAGGAATGATGATTCCGGAAGCAGTTTTTTCTTCTTTTGTTGCCGCGCGGATTACAACACGGTCTCCAAGAGGACGTAAATTCATAGGGGCTTTATGCTTGTTAGAATAAAGGTTACACAGTAAATAGATTGGAGAATTAGCAAACAGGTAATTTGACTGCTAATTCTGCGTGTCCCTCAATATGCCAATTCGTAGGCTCCGTGTCAAGTCATACTTCCATGAAAAAACCCCTGCAGCAAAGTACTGCAGGGGTCGAGGTAATCCTCAGATTCTGTATTCGTCCACGTTGAATCTACATTCTCCGCTTCCGCGTTTCGTCAGATACATGGCCTTGTCCGCAAGCGCCAAAAACTCCCGTGTATTGGGAATATCGGAACCCATGCGCACCACGGCGCCTATGTCACAGCGCAGGCCAACCTTTTCTTGTTGACCCGTTTCCGGATCGCGAAGGCTGACGGTGAAATCAAGCGATTTCGCGAGCTTTGGAAGAACGATGTTTCGCAGCCGATCCGCGGTAACAGCGGTCCCAAGCAAGACAGCAAATTCATCTCCGTGAAGCCGCGCCTTGATATCGACATCATACAAATCCTTCCGAAGCTGTGAGGCAACGAATCGAATGACGCGGTCGCCTTCTTCGTGGCCAAAGCGATCATTCACCGGCTTGAATTGCTTCAAGTCCATGTAAATGAGCGTAAGCGGCTCATTCTTCCTTCGGAAAAGCGCACAGTATTCGCGCAGCTTCTCCTTGAAAGCGGACTCGTTCAAAAGTCCGGTTTTTTCATCCGTTCGGACGAGTTCTTCGAGACGCTCCTTCGCCTGACGTAGATCGAGCTGCGCCATTTCAAGCTCTCGATTCTTTCTCTCGAGCTCGGTCACGTCGCGAAAAAGTCCGATGACGCGCAAGAGCGTGCCCTGCTTTTCGCGCGGAGAAACCGTCAAGAGCGTCATACGCTCCCTTCCATCGCTTTGTCGAATCACAACGCGCTCATCACACATACATTTCCCGCTCAGCAGGTTTTGGGAAAGCACTTCTCCCCCTTTTCCCCCTTGGTCAAAGGAAAGATAGTTGAAGATTTGCTGCCCCTTGAAACAAGCTTGTCTGATACCGAAGAGTCCTTCGGCAGCAGGATTTGCGAATGTGACAAATCCCTTATAATCCGTCACGACGACCGCGTCTTGAATTCCACAAAGGACAAGATCGTACATTTCCTTCTGGCTTTGAAACCAGCGGAGTCGTCCCTCTGTATTATCCTCATCGGGACATTCGGCGGGGTATTGCTTTCGCACCAATTCCGCCTCCGCCTCCGTCAGGAGGCTCTTTTTCCCCTCGCCGCTTTTATCCGATTGTAGAGTCAAACCCATCTCCTCTTTAGAATATGCGAGAACGTCCTTTTTCAGAACGCCAAAGCAGCCTAACAGAAAATGAGCGTTTCGTCAATCCTCCGTTGCAAAATAGAAAAGGAACACAAGACTTAAGAAGACTTGCCCCGACCAATAGGACCAAAGATAATGATCGAATAGGAGAGCCGGAAAAAGCATGATGGAAAACTGAACAAATCGTCTTCTTCTCTTGGGCCACATTTCGCGTAAAAGAAGAGCGATTCCAATGAAGCCGAATAATCCCGTTTCTAAAAGCACAATAAGAAAAATACTATGCGGCGCTATCGGACCCGCGCCCGCCTGCTGCATAATAAAAAGCGAAGAGCCCGGGCCATAGCCGGTGAGTGGACGGTTTTCAAATGCGCGCAGCGCCGCCGGAATAAGCGCTATGCGTTCGGTTACGGATGCGGATTGTATGCCGTCAGAAGAAGGCCCGCGCGACGAAAAGACTGGCCATGCAAATACAACCGTGCAAAATACCGCCAAACCCATAAGAACTGCTGCGCCAATGATGCGATTGCTTCGCGCTCTTTTTCGAAAATTCCAGCCCAATTCAATCGCAATCGCAAAAGCAGCCATCAACCAAGCTGTTCTCGAAAATGTGAGAATAAGCACGACGGGGATACTCGCGAGCGAGAGCCAAGCGATAATCCTGTGCCATTTTTTTTCTGCATGACGTACGAGATAAAACGCGACAAAAAGTCCAAGAGCGAGCCAAGCTCCAAAAATATTCGGATGCGGAAAACCGCCGTATGCGCGGAGAATGCGTCCGCCTTCCGCAAAGATCACAGACACGCCCGCTGTCAGTGGCAACTGAGAAGACATCCCAAACCAAGAACTCCCCGCTACGTGCTGCGCTGCATATTGCCAAATCCCAAGCGCAGTATGCGGAAGAAGCGATAGCAGAAACCAAGCGCCAAGCTCTCGATTTGAAACGCGCATCCGAATGAAGGCCGTGACGAAAAGCACGAGAACCGCGATTTGCGACCACCACTGCCATGTATAAGACGTTGTAGAAAAACAGGAAGCAAATGCTAAGAACCCCAGCCCTGTCCAAACTCCTTTCTTCCATTCAGGGCGTATTGATTTTTTGAGCGTACAAGCAAGAATGGTTGCGGCAAGCAATACCATCCAAGAAAGATAGAAAGAAAACATCGTTTCCTCGGGTACATATTTTCCTACAATAGGGATGCCGCCCCAAAGCAATCTTGTTTGCCAGGGCAAAACAAGAACAGTAAGACGCCACATCCACCCCCACGCTGTTTCTCGCAGGTTATGGTCCCACTTCATACGCTTTGCAAAGCGATTCATATCTTGCTCGAATATCCGCACGAGCATCATCCACGTGAAATTTGAGCGTATGATCATTTACCACCACACACGTATCCCGATTCATCGCTTCTTTTAGCCTCGGGGACATTAAATACGGATGCAAGGAAGCCGCAAATCCGTCAAAAACGGATGGTGTTGGTAATCGCAGAGCCGGCCGTGAAACGGTAATTCCTTTGTTCACACGCCAAGGCCGTGCAAGCGGATGTTGTCGGCAGATAGCCTTATTTGCCTGCCAGAGTTCAGAGGAAATGCCATCGTCGTAGAGCGGTAATAAAGAAAGATACCAATAACGGAAATAAGGATCATCCCCCGAGAGCATGAGCGACGACAAATCAAGCGCGGCGTCATCAATAAAAAAAGATAAGCAGACAGAATCGCGGTCACTTTCTCTCGCCCCCGGACGTTTTCCAATGATCTTATACAAAAGGGTGCTCCAACCGCGCGATTGATATAAAGATCCGCGACGCGTGATAACAAAAAAATCGAGATCGGCTTCATCGCGTGCATGCGCGAGCGCTGTTGTATTACAAAGTGCAACAAAGCGTACGCCATCCAAGTGTGCAAGGCGCTTCGCAACGCGCTGCGCCTTCCGGATTTTGCGCGGGAATAATCCTTCGCGATGTTCTTGTTCTTCGACAAAAGCTTCGTTCCCTGCAAAAACACAACGCCCGCGCAAAAGACGGAGGAGACCTTCTTGTTCCAATGTTTTTAACTCACGATGCACCTGTTCAAGTTTGCAAGACTCTCCCTTCGTATCAATTTCAGAAAGCAATTCAGAAACGGTAGGTGGATACCCCCAGGTCATATGAAACGCTAAAGTGCGTAACAGGAAAAGGCGCGTGTGATTCATCCTTCTTTCAACATAGCGCTTGGCGCGGCAGGTTCGGCTTTTGCAATGGCACGCGCTCGCTCCGGAACCGAAGCGTCCGTGATAACAACTTTCTTAAAAGACATGGAAACGATCGCATCCCAAGATACAAGGAGCTCTTCCCCTAAGAGATTTGCTACAAGTCCGCTTGGCTTTACGCGAAGGGTCTGTAAATGGCCGCTGTCCGCATCAAAATCAAAACTTGCAACTCTCCCAACGGGCCAGCCCGAGCGGGTTTCCACCGGCACGCCTGCCATTTCTTTAGAATTCACCTTCATATAAATATAGCCTAGCGGAAAGACTGAATTCGAGCTACCAGAGGTAGCGTATGACGAAAAATCCGCCGATCAGCAGCGCGGTAAACAAGAGCGTAAACCATTCAAAATATTTCTCAATAAACGGACGCGCTTTCGGACCGATCGTATAAATCACGCCCGCCACAAGAAAAAAACGCGCACCCCGACCAAGGATCGTAGCAATGAAAAATGGAATAAAGCTAATGCGAAACAGTCCGGCGGAAATGGTAATTAGCTTGTATGGAATTGGGGTAAAGGCCGCTGTAAATACGGCGAGAAATGCATGCGCTTCATAGCGCGTTCCGATCGCTTCCATAAACGGCTGGAGATGATAAAAAGAAATAATGGGAACGCCGATTGATTCATAGAGTCCATAGCCGATCAAATAACCAATCACGCCGCCCAAAAGGCTGAACAAAAGACAAATGGAAGCATAATGAAAAGAACGCTTCCTATTTGAAAAGCCCATGGCGAGCAGAAGCACATCCGGCGGGATTGGAAAAAATGAACTCTCCGCAAATGCAAGCAAAGCAAGATATTTTTCTGCCTTTGGACTGCCGGACTTTGCGACCGTCCAGTCATACAGCTTTCGTAATGGAGCAAAGCTCTTTTGCAAAAATTCCATACTAGGATTCAACGACGCTCCCGCCAAATGCGCGGAGAATATTAGAAACCGCATCTTGGCTACGCTCCGTTGCACGCGCAGGATCTTCGCCGATAACACCATCAATCATAAGCCCCTGCGTTTCCATGACTTGATTTAAGCAGGATTCAACCATACGCCGATGACGCACATCATTAATTATTTTGTCTCGATGAAACGGATACTGAAAACGAATAACGATCGTATTTCCTTGTATGGATTCCGGCTGCGATATTTTTAAAACAAATGGCAAAGAATGATTCTGTTCGTTTACGGCTCGAATAACCGCTGCCCATTTCATGCGCACAAGATCAAAATCGACAGATGGTTCTTCAGAGCTGCTCACCTCCGCCTTCACCTCTTTAACTTCTTCGTTTTCTTTAGAGGTTTCGAGTTCTTTTTCTTGAAGCTCACTCTTTATCTCATGCTCTTTTTGTACAGGAGGTTCATCAGCTTGCGTCTCGGATTTCGTTTTCTCTTCAAAGTTCGTTTTTGTTTTTTCCTGTGCTTTTGGGGATGAAGTGGGGGGGCGTACTTCCCCTCTCTCAGAAGGAGGCGCGGCCGATGTGTGTTTGAGAAGTCCATTTGCTACAACCGTTCCCGCGAGCTGAAGTGCAAAGAGCGCTTCCACGCCGGCTTTCACATCGCGCCTTCGCTCAAAAAGCAATAGAGCCATGTCGCTCAGTTTAGGCGGCTGAAAACGTCCCACCAAAGGAACGAGCACGCGCTCTTCTTCGGGCCCCGTTTTCCATTCCTCAACAAGTTTTGGATTGCCTGAGGCTGCAAGGAGTTTTCGAACGATGAGAAGAAGATCATCAAACAAAGGTTCAAGAGGAACGCCATCGCGAAAAAGACGATCAGCTTCTTGCACCGAATCTTCATGTCTTTGATCGGCCCAAAGCGTGAGAAGGCCCGCCGCCGCCGGGAGATGACTCTCCGGAATCACGAGACCCGCAATATCCATTGTGATCGTCTGCTCACCGAGCGAGCCAAGTTGACCGAGCAAAGTTTCCGCGTCACGCACACAGCCCTCGGAGCGAGCTACAATAAGTTTAATAACTTCCGAATCAAGCTTCCATCCTTCTTGAGAAGCGAGCTCTCCTACGCGTTTTGAAAGCTGCGCATCTCCAACGCGATGAAACTCAAATCGCTGACAGCGCGAAACAATTGTCGCCGGAACTTTATGCCACTCGGTTGTTGCTAAAATGAAAAAAGCATACGGCGGCGGCTCTTCAAGTGTTTTTAAAAGCGCATTCCAAGAAGCATTGGAAAGCATATGCGCCTCATCAATAACATAGACCTTGCGGTGGCCGCTCATGGGGGAAAAGCGTACATGCTCCACGATAGTTTCGCGTATTTTTTCAACTTGCGTATGCGTAGCTGCGTCAAGCTCGATAAGATCAAAGGCTTTTCCCTTGTTTGCGGCTTCGCAGGCAGCACAAATATTGCACGGCTCCCCTTCTTTTAGCGCTTCACAATTTAAAGCCTTCGCAAAAATACGCGCTGTCGTTGTTTTTCCAACGCCACGCGGACCCGAAAACAAAAAAGCATGGCCAAGTCTGCCCGTCGCAATTTCCTTGCGCAGCGTCTCGGTTACATGCGTTTGTCCCGTCACTTCTGCAAACGTTCTTGGTCGATATTTTTGGCTAAGCGAGGCCATAGGCACCCCATATACTGGAGCATGGGATCCGTAACGTCAATTACACCAAACCCCGCCAAATAGCTGCCTTGAAACGACGCCCATTGGGGAAAAAGAGTGAGGTGAATTTTTGCACAACGTTGGCGTATATCTGATGTTGTGGAGCAATATGAGCGAAACGAAATGGAGCCAGATATACGCTATTGAGTGATGGGTTTTTAAATATTTAAAAAGATTTAGAAAATAGTTTTTCCCATTTTTTTTCACTCCTTCAATCAGTTCTTCAACCTCGTCTTTTGCCGGCTCTTTCTTTTTTATGATCACATAAATCACGTGAGTCTCCTAGATGGAGCATCTTGCGCCATATAGGCGTTTCAAATATATTCGCCTCTTTTCATTTATCATTGTAATCACTCATTGAAGAATTCTTTTTAGTTATTTTTACTGCATGGTTATCGCGAGCTCGTGAAAGATGTTTCTCTAACCCAATACCAGCACCGGCACCCCCGAGCAAAACCTTTTTTATTTCATTCTTTAGCCACTTCTAGCTCTGCATCAGAGATATGAGCCACTTTTATCTATCAAGTTACTCTTTGAATTGCAGGCGGGGCATGTAATAGTTTTTTGTTTCTCAATTTGTTTTAGTGAGACATCCATTTTTGTCTTACGCCTTGGATAGAGGGTGTCAATCTTTGACTGTGATATATTCATATTTTTGTAGCTAGAGCGAGGGATTTGAAACCCTCGCGAAATAGCCTAATAAAACAAACAAAACCTTACCACTGTTCCGTCTCTTTTTGCTTGATAATGTTTTCCAGAGCCGCCCAATGTGAAGGCGCATTCTTCGGAACAAGGATGACCGCATCATCGCCAGACTCGCCTTTGTGAAAAGAAACAGCTGCCGGCAGGAGGCAATAGTTATTTCCCGCGGCTGACACTTTCCAGTCGCCGGTTATATCGTCCTGCGTGAGCATGCCTACCAAACGATTGCGTTCAATAGGTCCTTTTTGCTTGAACACGAATTTTCCGAGACTATTAATCGTTAAACGCAGTAAGTCGCCTTCAACCAGCTTTGACTTTGAAGCATAGTTTGGTGGCACCAAGTATTTTCTACCGTCTTCTCCAACCATATTGTCTCCGTCGAATACGCCATCAATACTGCGTCCGAAGAAAGTCGGCGAGCACACTTCCCCGTCTTCTGTTGTCTTACGCAAAACCAATTTTTCAAAATCCTGAGGCTCCGCCTCGCTATCAAGCAGGTGTTCTAAATTTTCCAGTTGATCTTTGAGCTGGCTCATGATGCGTTTTGCTAAAGCGATTCTCGTATCATTTGCTGAAAGCGCTTCGACTTCCTCACCAATTATTTCGCCATCCGTATCCGGCTCGAGTTCTTCGTCTCGATTCATCATACAGTTTTTATTTTTGATTTTATGACCTATGAAAAGTATACCTGTTTTTCTCTTCACATGGAAGACGAAACCTACAACCCAAGATCTTCAAGCGATGCTTCGCGCCGTTCTTTAATCTCCGCCTCCACAAGTTCGCGCTTGCGTCCGTACTTGTACCGCGAAAGTTCACGAATCATATTTGCTAATTCTCGCGTTGGCGGGCGGCGCGCTTGAATAGGCTGCATATTAAATGGGCGCGAGGCTTGATTATCAATCAATAATTTCATGTTGAACGTAAAACGCTCAACATTTACCAAGTCATAGTCCGTAAATACCGGAGCGAATTCTTTTGCAAGAAACTCCGCGTCCTCCACGCCGACGCGGTTTACGCAAAGCGTTCCCACGTTTCCAAAGATAGCATCGCGAATTTCCGGCATTTCTTCCAACTGGCCGATAAATTGATGTGCGATGATAAGATCCAAACCATATTTACGTGCCTCCGACAAAATCGCAGAGATGGATTCGGTGAGGAAGTTTTGAAACTCGTCGATATATAAATAGAAATCTTTTCGCTCGCCCTTCTCCATATCTCCACGGGCAAGCGCCGCCATCAAAATCTTTCCGACAAGCACCATTCCAATAAGATAGGCATTCATATCGCCAATCTTTCCTTTGGATAGTTTCAGAAGAAGAATTTTCTGATCATCCATGACTTCCCGCACGTTAAAGGCGCTCTTCTGCTGGCCGATAATCGGACGCATATAATCGTTGTAGATAAATGGCGTCAGTTTGGAAGTGATATAAGGCACCATGTTTGCGAGCGAAGCTTCCCCTCCCGCTTTCAGGGCTTCCTTCGTCCAAAAATTGATAACATCTTCAGATTGGCATTTCGATAATTTGAAATTTCGATAGTCTTCGTCTGAAAGAACCTTTGAGATTTCAAGAAGCGTTGATCCGGATTCCGGATGATCCATAATGAGCAACATGGCATTGCGCATGTACAGCTCAAACATTGGGCCGCCTGTAGATTTCAGATCATACAAGCGATCAAAAATTTTAAGCATCTCGTTAATCACGAATGTTTTTTGTTCAGGATGGCTCGGATCAAACTCGAGCATGTTCAATCCCATGGGGCGAGAAAAATCAGCCGGGTCAAAAAAGATAACATCCTCCGCGCGTTCCTTTGGCACAAACTCGAGCGCATCATCAGCGAAATCGCCGTGCGGATCAATGACGCAGACACCGCGACCTTCTTCAATGTCTTGTTGCACCATCGCTTTCATCATCTCCGTTTTACCGGAACCGGATTTACCAATGATATAGGCATGTCTGCGACGATCCTCCTGCTTCATGCGCACGTCATAGTGATGCCCGCGATAGTCGGAGTGCCCAAGCAAAATACCTTCCGTTGGCAAATTCGGCGGCGGAAGCGCTTTTCTGGAGAGAAGCCAATCAATCTTCGGTGTTTCCGTGGATGGCAAAGGGAGATGGAAGAGCGTAGCCGCCTCCTCTGCGTTCATGATGACTTTATATTTTTCATCAAAATGCCGGAAAATAAAATGCCGCACCATGGATGACTGAAAACGCGGCATCGCTTTTACAAAGCTGTTTCCATATTCATAGATATTGAATTGTCCGTATGCGCCAAGAACATCATTTAGGTAGCGCTGCGCTTTTGAAGGATTCGCCGCGGACACTAAAATGCGAATATTTACATCAAGCCCGGCTTTCGATGCTTTCTCTTCGAGGCCTTTTACCATTTCTTCATCCAAGGGGCTTAGGCGATAGCCCTCGTCTGGCTTTTGTTCGCCCTTTTTTTGTGTCTTTGCAAAACTTGAAAGTTCTTTTCCGACTCCCTTTCCAATCCCCTTGAAAAGACCGCCCCCTTTTACATCCGCTAAGCTTTTCCCCTGTTGCATTGCACGCGCAATGCGCAAACCGCCCGCACGCCAACCAGGGCGAGCGCTTCGCATGACGTATTGAATAGCGACCCCGTCTTCCGTGTTGACTTTGGAAAGCGCATTCGTAATGGAGTTCATCGAATCGCTTTCCAGTTTTGTATAGGTTTTAATGGGAAAATAATTTTCGCGACGAAACTTTAAGTAGCTTCCTAGAATAACACCCTGCGGCGCAAAAATATCGTAATCCGGAACCAGGTCAATTTGCGCGTCAGGGTATTGCGCCTGAATTTGCTGTTCTACAAAACTCTGCCACTGCTCCGGAACGCCCGTATAAAAAGATATTTTATCATGATGAGAAACGATTTCGAATGTGAAGTGATCCGCGCGCCCCATGAGCCAGGCTCCAAGACCTTTTTGCGCTTTTGCGGAACCAAGCGTTGATAAAACCGTTTCCATTCGACCGATTAATTCCTGAATCTGCGCCTGAGATTTATCTTCTTTTCCCTCTTCGCCCGTTCGCTCCTTTGGAACGCGGATTTTTAATATCTTAAAACCAAAAGCTGTTTTGAAACGGCCGCGCGCTTGAAACGCCTTTCGGACCATAAAAAAGATGAGCCAAATACCCACCACTAACCCTATGAGGGTATAGACAAGCAATGCAATCGGATTCACAAGCAAAGATCCGATATTCAAAGCGGACGCCTGCGCGATGGGTGTGGGCGTTACATCAAATTGAAAGAGGGCGACTAGGAACATGTTAGAGAGGTGTATGTTGTTGATCTTCCTTGCGAGCCTGTTCCAGTATAACAATCTTATCCGTTTTAATCTTCGCTTCCTGTTCAAGAAAAAATTTATTTACGCTGGGAATCGTGAGTAACCAATCACGGATAAGCAGCAATACTTTTTTTGTATTCACTCTAAAGCGCTTTACCATGTCCGTGATGGAGGTTGAAACTTCTAGTCCTTTTGCTTGGAAACGAAGCTTCGCATCCGGCGGGAGCGTTGCATACAAAGGCGCAAGACCTTCTTGAAGAATACTCTGTACTTCCGTCATGACTTCGTCTTTCGGCATGGCTGGCGCTTGATCCGTTTGCGCTTGAGTCGCCGTCTGCGCTGTGGAGCCATTTCCTTCTTCCGCTTGCCCTAAAAATCCTTTTTCTTTTTCGATCTTTTCCGCGAATGCTTTTTCCGCTTCAAGTTCAGCTTTCGCATATTCATCAAGCTCACTATCTCGTTCGATAGCTTCAATAGCTGGAGAAAGCTCAGGCGCTTTTTCCGGCCCATCCTCAAGCGCCGGCTGCTCAGGCAAAAAGCTATTTGACATGTTGTTAGTATAGCATGCAAAACGCCGAATGCGTAACGCATTCTTCACCCGCTCTCCGTTACTCTTCCCCGGTTTCCCTCCCTAAAAAACGATCTCGCTATTCTAGAACACGCAGAGAATAGCCCCCGTCTCCGTCTTCAATAGACCAACCCTTTGCATTGATTTGATCGCGTAATTCATCTGAACGTTTCCAGTCTTTTGTTTTTCGCGCTTGTTCGCGTTCTTCTGCTAAATCCTTTATTTCGTCAGGAACGGGAACCGACCGTCCGATATATTTTTGTAGCCCGAGCCCTAGAACGCGGTCCATTCTTAGCAAAGCTTCCGCTTTCGCAGATTTTGGCTGATCGGAGCCTAGGAGCTCCCAAATCACCGCGAGTGCTTTTGGCACGTTCAAATCATCTTCAAGGGCTTCGGCGAATGTTTTTTCAAATTCAGCGCACCCGATGGCGGGTTCCTCCAGTTCTCGCGCAGCTTGGCGAAGTTTATTTAACGCATGTTGCGCTGCTTTCAAGCCTTCCCAAGTAAAATTCATCTTGGAGCGATAATGCGTTCCAAGACAATACAAACGAAAAGCGAGCGGATCGAAGTCTTTTGCTATTAAATCGTTCAGCGTGTAGGCGTTCCCTTCAGACTTTCCCATGCGACGGCCATCGACAAGGAGAAACTCAACATGCATCCAATACTCGGCAAGCTCTTTGCCGTATGCGGCTTTGCTTTGTGCAATTTCATTTTCATGATGAACCGGAATATGATCGACGCCGCCCGCATGAATATCAAAAGGCTGACCGAGATATTTAACGGACATGGCGGAACATTCAAGGTGCCAGCCCGGAAATCCGACGCCCCAAGGACTTTCCCATTCCATCTGGCGTTTTCCCTCTTTCGGAGAAAACTTCCATAGAGCAAAATCAGAAGGATGTTTCTTTTCCGGATTCGCTGCGACACGCATGCCTTCTTCTTTTTCTTCCAGCTTCTGACCGGAGAAAGCGCCATAGGGCTTAAATTTTGATGTGTCAAAATAAATCCCGTTGAAGATTTCGTAGGTGAAGCCTTTTTCTTCCAGCGTCTTTACCAAGGCGATTTGTTCTTTAATATGATTCGTCGCGTGCGGGAGTTTGTTTGGCGTTTCGATATCTAAACGCGCGATGTCGCGCAAAAAACGTTCTTCATATTCCTTCGCAATCTCCCAAGCCGTTGTCCCCCGCTTTGCGGCTTCGCGTTCCATCTTGTCTTCTCCTTCATCGCGATCGCCGACGAGATGACCGACATCGGTGATGTTCATCACATGCTCAACGGTATAGCCAAGCAACTCGAGCGTTCGGCGAAGAATATCTTCTGCGACATAGGAACGTAAATTCCCAATCGTCGCCGGATTATAGACCGTCGGCCCGCAAGCATAAAAACCCACTCGATTGTCATGCAGCGGGTGAAAATCTTCCAAAGATTTGGTGCACGTATTCCAGAGTTTCAACATGCGCTCAGAGTAACTGATTTGAAAAAGAAATCAAAGCTCTCAGCCTTTTTGCGCCTTACGATGATCAGCTGCCTTCCCGAGCAGCAATGCCGTAATAATGAGAGCAAAAGCCGTAAGCGTCATCATGGGAATGGTGATATAGCCGTAATTAAGCGTGAGCTTTTGCGCACAGGAAACGCCGGAACCGCTCAGTTCACAGCTCGAAGCTTTGATAACGCCGAATTGTAAAAGATATTGATAGGTTGAAAGCAAGATTCCGATACTTGCCAGAACGAGCGCGTGGTCGCGAATTGCCGGTTTCTTTTTGAAAAAATCAACGCCAAAAATAACAACCAGAGGATACATCACAATGCGCTGATACCAGCACATGAGACAAGGCGTGAGTTTCGCCACTTCCGAATAGAAGAGACTTCCGCTCATGGAGAGAACGGCTACAAGGAAAGCAAAGGCCCCGTCTTTTCCATGTACAAAATCGATCACAAAATTCAGAAGCTGCTTTGCCGGTGAGACGACATAAGATGCGAGCCAAACAAGCACAAGAATGACAAGTCCAATATCACCCGCAAGCGTAAGAAAGGCGAGAATATTTGTCAGCGATTGTGTATTCATACAGTGAGGTTAATGGCGGAAGATTAATTCGTCGACTTCCGTGGCAAAGGAGGCTCCGATCGTTTCAAGTTCTTTTTCCCTTACATTCGCGTATGCGGAAAAAGCAGAATCTAAGGTTTTACCAGAACGAAAGCCCTGAAGAGCATAGCGCCGCGCGCCGCGAACTAATTCGCACATGTCTTCGAGCGTTGCCGCATCATGATGTTCACGCACAATGGTCGTGCGAAACTCATAATCCGGGGCAAGTTCACGAATAAGTTTTATGCTCTCTTGAATCGCCTCGGGACGGACGCAGGCTCCGACCAGCTCAGTATAGCGAAGAAGCGAGGTTTTTACATCCATCGCGACATAATCTACCAATTTCTCCTCAAGCATGGGCCGAAGAATCTCCGGCAAAGCTCCATTTGTATCGAGTTTTACCGAAAAACCCATTTGTTTTATATGTCGAAGAAAATCCGGGAGTTCCCGCTGAAGCGTCGGTTCGCCGCCGGAAACAGCAACGCCGTCCAAGAGGCCGCGCCGTGTTTCAAGAAAACTCCAAAAGACTTCATCGGGGATAAAGTGATCTTCAAGCTCTTTTAACTGTTCCGGTAAAACGAATTCCGGGTTATGGCAATAGCCACACCGAAAATTACAGCCTGCTGTAAAGACGACGCAGGCTGTTTTTCCGGGATAATCCAGGGTTGTAAATTTTTGAACGGCGCTTATCCGCATACGCGGCTATACCGCTTGATGAAGGCATCATTTGCCATAACGCTCTCTTGGAAATGTTTACGCGAGTAGTGTTCGGATTTTTTTCCTGTATTGAAGTTGGAAACGGGGCGATGATAGCCCATGACGCGGGTCCAGACTTCACAGCGTGTACGATTTTCGTTATTTACGGCATTCATAGAGATAGAAAGAAAAGAATAAAGGTTTGTTTAGCGATCCGGCGAAGCGCTTACATAGGTCTTTCGATAGTCCTCATCAAAACGAGATTCCGTCTTGAGACCGAGTTCTTCGTCGCAGGTTGGGCAAAAATCCCACTCGCCTTTTAGATACCCGTGCTTCGGACAAATGCTGAAGGTTGGAGTAATCGTGATGTAAGGCAAACGGAAATTTGCGAAGATGGTTCGAACGAGTTTTGCACAGGCATCCGATGAGCTGATGCGCTCCCCCATATAACAGTGGAGAACCGTTCCGCCCGTATAGCGGGTTTGAAGCTCGTCTTGGAGTTCCAGTGCTTCAAAGACATCGTCCGAATAGCCCACCGGCAATTGAGAAGAGTTCGTGTAATACGGCGCTTCTGCGGTTCCCGCTTGAATGATGTCCGGGAAGCGTTTTTTGTCTTCCTTCGCAAAACGATAGGTCGTTCCTTCCGCAGGCGTCGCCTCTAAGTTATAGAGATTTCCCGTTTCTTCCTGATACGCTTTTAATTTGTCTCGCATGAAGTCGAGCACTTCTTTCGCAAACTCCTGCCCCCAAGGCGTCGTGATTGTTTCCGCGTCATTCGTGAAATTACGAATCGCTTCATTCAATCCATTTACGCCAATCGTGGAGAAGTGATTACGCAGACTTCCAAGATACCGCTTCGTGTATGGAAAAAGTCCACGATCAATCCACGTTTGAATTTCTTTTCGTTTAATTTCCAAAGAAGTCTGTCCAAGATCCATGAGATGCTCCAGCCGTTCGAAGAATCGTTCTTTTGTATCGCGAGATTGATACCCAATGCGCGCCGCATTAATGGTCACAACGCCAATGGATCCCGTCATTTCCGCCGAACCGAATAATCCACCGCCGCGCTTACGCAATTCCTTCAAATCAAGTTGAAGACGGCAGCACATGGATCGTACATCGCCCGGTTCCATGTCTGAGTTTATGAAGTTCTGAAAATACGGCGTTCCATACTTTGCCGTCATTTCGAAAAGAGGTTTGGCGTTCGGATCTTCCCAATTGAAATCTTTCGTAATGTTGTAGGTTGGAATCGGAAAGGTGAAGGCTCGGCCGTTGCGATCGCCTTCTGTCATAACTTCTATGAAGGCTCGATTCACCATTTGCATTTCTTTTCCCAGCTCTCCAAATGTATAGGCAAAATCCTTTCCTCCGAGAATCAGCCGTTTTTCCTGCAAGTCAACCGGACAGGTCCAATCAAGCGTAATATTTGTAAACGGCGTCTGTGTTCCCCATCGCGATGGAATGTTCAAGTTGAAAACGAATGACTGCATGTTTTGTTTTACATAGTCATACACCTCCGCTTCAACCGCTTCTTCCAATAAATTTTCATTCGGAAAACTGGCTTGAGAGTCTGTAATTCTTTTACGAACTTCCATCTCATACTTTCTCACGAAGGGCGCCATGTAGGTATCAAAGCTCGAAAAAGCTTGTGCACCCGCCCATTCGTTTTGCAATGTACCGAGGAAGTTCACCATTTGCGCCACGGCGGAAGACAAATGTTTCGGAGGACCGGATTCGATTTTTCCGGGCACGCCGTTAAAACCTTCTTCAAGCAAAGCACGCAAACTCCAACCGGCGCAGTATCCGGAGAACATATCGAGATCGTGAATATGAATATCCGCGTTTCGATGCGCATCACCAATGGCTGAAGGATAAATATGGGAAAGCCAGTAATTCGCCGTCACTTTTCCCGCTGTGTTTAAAATCATTCCGCCCAATGAATATCCTTGGTTTGAGTTGGCCTGTACGCGCCAGTCCGCTTTTTTCAAATATTCCTGGATGGTTTTTTCAACTTCCACGACGACATCTCGACGCGCGCGTGCTTCGCGCCTTTTTTCTCGATAGAGAATATAAGCCTTTGCAATATCAACGTATTCAAAACGAATCAGCTCTTCCTCAACAATGTCTTGAATTTGTTCCACGGAAGGAACGGCTCCGTCAAAGAGCTCTTCCAGCCGAATAAACACTTCTTTTGCAACGGCGAATGGAACGGCTTCGTCGCGTTGCTCAACCGCTTGCGCGGCATTTTCGATCGCTTTTTGGATTTTTTGCAGGTCGAAGTCCACGATGGCTCCGCTGCGTTTTTGGATTTTGCAAATGGGCATAAGAGAGAATGTACTCTCTTAAACGCAGGAATGATCAAAAGGTGTCAAAGGAGTTCCGTCTTGTTTGTTATAACGTCCTTCAGCTTTTTTCGCGCCCGGGATAAATGGAGTTTTACGGCATTTTCAGAGCGGCTCAGTTCTGTGGCGATATCACGAACGCTCAGACCTTCTCGATATTTCTTAAGAACGATGGAACGTTCGATATCCGTTACATGTACGAGCGCGCGTTCAATCGCGTCGCGGCGCAGGAAGCTCTCTAACCAGCCATCGGACGATTCTTGGTCTGTGAGTAGCTGCTGGTTTTGCGCGCCCCTGTAATGGCTTACAAGCTGATTGTGGGCGATTCTCAATAAATACGTGAGATAGGACGCATTGGAAGGCGTATAGGAATCAAGCGCGCGAAAGGCGCGTAGGAATACATCCTGGGCCATATCCTCCGCAAGTTCAGCATCCGCAAGACGGAAGTGAAAAAATCGACGAATATTTGGAAGATATTTGATATACAGTTGTTTGAATGTTTCCGGACGCGCTTTTGCCGCTATCACCAATTCTCGATCTTCGTCTCTGTGAAGAAAAAGTTCCTGACTCGGTTTCACTAATTGCGCGTGAAGATCTTCAAGAAAGTGTTCACGCGAATCAGCCTGAAAGGGCTGGTCAAAGGCAAACCATCTTGTGAGAAATTCCGCGAGCTCGTCCGGGTCCGCGTCGGGTTTTACAACAGCATGAAAATCTTTCTGAAAACGCCGCCTATGCATCATGGAATTTAGTTCCGGATGTAATTCAAGAAAATAGCGAGCTTCTCCATGCTCATCTAATACCGGAACAATATTCAATGTATCTTTCACCTGCTCCCCACCCTTGTGCTTATTGAGTACGCGACTGACATAACCTTCTCCCGATCGTATTTTGCGCCACATTTTTTGATAAAAGGTTGCTGGCATGAGGCCGCCCCATAAATCCCCCGGACGCTTCCCGATAATCTCCGGTATATCAAAACCTGTCCTCAGAGTCGTATCACTACTTGAGTAAAGAATAACAGATTTTGCGTCTGTTAGGATGAGCGAACCTCGCATGTTAGATCATGAAAACACGCGCTCAAAAAGTGAGCAATTGCCCGTCATTCACTGACCGCTACCTCCCAAGCCAGGCAAGAAAAATAATCGGAGTAATAAGCCAAAAAGAGCGCGTATTTGTATCCAAAAAGAGTTGGCGCAAAATACCTTGAACCGGATCTGTCATTTCTGTCGGTAAGAGGAAAAACGCGATGGATGTCGCGAGCCCGATTTGAAATAGGCTGAATAAGGTCGCTTCCCACCAGGTTCCGTCATTCGTCGCCATGCCTCTCAACATATGACTTTTCCAAAGAAGAAAAAACACCAGCAAAAACACGCCGAGAAACCAGACAAGCTGAATCGTTGGATTGCCCTGCGTATTTAATGATCGATTTAAAAAAGAAACGATGGGCGCATTCGTGACGACGGCGAGAGCAATATAGGTTGAAAGTAAAATAAGCACCGCACGATCACGGCCAACGGTTATGCCATAAATAATGCTCGCAAGAAATAATCCAATAACAATACCAATATCCCAACTTAGTTGGATTCCGAAGGCGTCAAAAACAGCAAGGAAACCGTGCATGCCTCCATCATACAACGAACACGGGCTAGATGCCCGTGTCGTGTAATTTTTCTAATAATGTTTTTTGTTCCTTTGAAAGTTTTTTCGGCACGTCCGCGTCTACTTGCACCACGTGATCCCCTCTTCCTTTTGAGCGAAGATATGGGATTCCTTTTCCTTTGATCGTAATATGCGTTCCCGCCGGTGTTCCTGAAGCGACTTTCAGCGTTTCATCTCCGTCGAGCGTTGGTACTTTGATATCACCACCCAGCGCCAGAATGGAAAAGGGAATCGTTACTTGCGAATGCACGTTGTGACCTTCTCGATTGAAGAATGAGTCCGGCTTCACACGTACCTTCACGTACAGGTCGCCCTGTACACCACCTCCGGCCGGCGCTTCACCTTTGCCCGGGACTTTTAAAACGGAGCCCGTCTCCATTCCCGGAGGAATTTCAACCGCCAAGGTTTCTTCTTTGCGTTCAACCGAATTCCCCTGACATCTTGTGCAGACTTTATCCGGTTTTTTCCCACGGCCGTGACAGGATGGGCATGTAACGGCGCTTTGGAATGTTCCAAACATCGTGCGCTGCGCCTGTGTGACCTGACCGCGTCCCTGACATTCTGAACAGGTGTTCATTTTTGCATCCGGCTCTCCGCCCGTTCCTTTACAGTGCGAACAGACATCTTGCTTGTAGAGACGGATTTCCTGTTTCGTGCCGAAGGCTGCGTCCTTAAATGAAAGTTCAACCGCCACTTCAAGATCGCGGCCGCGGCGTTCACGGCGAGAACGCGTTCCGCCAAAACCAAACATCTCACCGAGCACATCTCCAAGATCACCAAAGTCTTCTACGTTTACATTTCCAAAGCCTCCGCCCGGGAAACCGCCAAAACCCCCAAAGCCTGGGCCGCCCGCACCGGGAGCGCCCTGTTCGAAAGCAGCGGAACCGAAACGATCATATGTCTCACGCTTCTGCTTATCGGACAAAACTTCATATGCCTCGCTGGCATCTTTAAACTTAGCGGCATCGCCGCCTTTGTCCGGATGATGTTTATGAGCAAGACGTCGATACGCCTTTTTAATCTCATCCTCACTTGCTTCTTTTGAGACGCCTAATGTGGCGTAGTAGTCTTTAGGCATGATGGGGCTTGTCATCCCCGCGAAGGCGGGGATCCAGACTTAAACTGGCACTGGATTCCCGCCTTCGCGGGAATGACAATTGGATTATTTTTTTTCTTCACTCACCTGATTATATTTCATGTCCTCCCAACCTTTCCGAACTTTCTCAAGCAAGTTTACAAGCTCCTGTGCAGTGAAATGGTTGAGGAATACGCGCGAGACAAGCTCGCCTTTATTGTATTCCTCGCCCTTTTGAACCAGCGAATAGAAGTCAACGACAATGTCGCGATTCTGCGCGGTCACGGAAACCATATTCGCGTAACGACCTTGCCCGATTTCCGGGTCTTCGTGGATTTGTATTTGTTTATTGGCCATAGCGGGTTAGTTTTGACCTTCTTCTTTTGAATCTTCCGGCTTTACTTCTTCCGCTGTTGTTTCTTGCGCAGCTTGCGGCTCCCCTTCTTTTACTTCCGATTCCGGGCGATCCTGGTAAAGCGCTGCGCCGACTTTTTGTGCTTCTGTTGCAAGTTCGTCTGCGGTCTTTTTAATCGCTTCGAGATCATCCCCGTCTTTCATTGCCTTTAAGGCCTCCATCTTTTCTTCGATGAGCTTCTTATCTTCTTCTTTTACTTTATCACCGGCTTCTTTCAACATGCTCTCTGTTGTGTATAGCATCGTTTCTGCCATGTTTTTGATTTCCACGGATTCGCGGCGCTTCTTATCTTCTTCTGCATGCGCTTCCGCATCTTTTTTCATCCGTTCGACTTCCTCTTCTGGAATATTTGTCGAAGCCGTTATGGTGATTTTCTGCTCTTTTCCACTTGCTTTATCTTTTGCGGAAACATTCAGAATACCGTTTGCATCCATGTCAAAAGATACTTCAATTTGCGGAACGCCGCGTGGTGCCGGCGGAATACCGGAAAGAGTAAAGCGGCCAAGCGATTTGTTATCGGAAGCCATGTCGCGTTCTCCTTGAAGAACATGCACTTCCACAGAAGGCTGGCTGTCCGCTGCGGTGGAAAAAATCTGTGCCTTTGACGTTGGGATCGTTGCATTACGCTCAATAACTTTCGTCATAACTCCGCCGAGCGTTTCAATACCAAGGGAAAGCGGTGTGACATCGAGAAGAAGCAAGTCGCCCTTCAAGTCGCCCTGCAGGTTTCCCGCCTGAAGCGCAGCACCAACAGCCACGACTTCATCCGGGTTCACCGTGGAGTTTGGTTTTTTACCAAAGAATTTCTCCACTTCCTGCTGGACAAGCGGCATGCGCGTCATCCCTCCAACCAGAATGATTTCGTTGATGTCGGAGGCGGAAAGTTTTGCATCCGCGAGCGCGCGCTTACATGGCTCGAGCGTCTTTTTTACGAGATCGCCAACCAACTGTTCGAGTTTTGCACGGGACAGTTTGAGCATCAAATGCTTCGGCCCCGTTGCATCGGACGTAATAAATGGTTGGCTGATTTCCGTTTCCACCGCACTTGAAAGCTCGATCTTTGCTTTTTCTGCCGCGTCTTTTATACGCTGAAGCGCAAGCGAATCTTTTGAAAGATCCACGCCCTCCTGCTTTTTGAACTCCTCAAGAATCCAGTGAATGATCGCCTGGTCAAAATCATCGCCGCCAAGATGTGTGTCTCCATTTGTCGCGCGAACTTCTACGGTGTTTTGTTCCGTGGCTGCGTCAAAGGAAACTTCAAGAACGGATACATCAAATGTTCCTCCGCCCAAGTCATAGACGACGACTTTTTCATCTTTTTTACGATCAAATCCATATGCGATCGCGGCTGCGGTAGGTTCGTTGATAATGCGGCTTACCTTTAAGCCTGCAATTTCTCCCGCGACTTTGGTTGCCTGACGCTGTGCATCATCAAAATACGCCGGAACCGTGATAACGGCTTCTGTAATTTTTTCGCCAATGCGCGCTTCCGCATCCGTTTTCAATTTCTGAAGGATCATCGCGGAAATTTCTTCCGGCGTGTATTCCTTGCCATGCATGACGACTTTCATGCCATCGCCGGACTTCACGACTTTGTACGGAAGCCATTTGAGATCGCGTTGAACTTCCGCATCTTCAAACCGGCGCCCAATAAGGCGCTTCACGGAAAACAAGGTGTTTTCCGGATTGACGACCGCCTGACGTTTTGCCGCTTGACCAACAACGCGTTCGCCATTTTTTGACACGGCGACAATGGAAGGTGTTGTGCGATTTCCTTCTGCGTTTTCAAGCACTTTCGGCTGACCGCCTTCGACGACCGCCATACAAGAGTTTGTTGTTCCAAGATCGATTCCGAGAATTTTAGACATAGGTTATAGAGACAGTTACGATTCTTATTTCTTCTTTACTTCAACTTTAATTGCTTTCTTTTCTCCAACTTTTGGCATGAGGATTTTCAGTACACCATTTTCATAACTGGCCTCTGTTTTTTCTTCATCAACCGCAGAGGGAAGCGCGACCTGACGATAAATGCTGCCGTGACGCACTTCTTTGCGATAGTAGTTCTTATCATCGACTTCGGTCTTACGCTCGCTCGTTCCTTTGATTGAGAGCATTCCGTTATCAATGGAAATCGAGAGGTGTTTTGGATCAATGCCAGCGATGGGCGTTTCAACGACCACGGCTTCTTTCGTTTCGTACATGTCGACGGGCGGGATAATACCGCTTGAAGGACGCGCGTTCATCGCCTGCATTTCTTCGAGCATTTTGTCCATGCCCTCAAAGGGCTCAAAAAATGGGGACCATCGAATAAGTGACATAGAATATATTGTTACGAATAATTTGATTTATTTTGCGACAATGACTTTGGCCGGGCGCAGGACTTTTCCATGGAGCTTCCAGCCAGTTTCGATCACGCGGACGATATTTCCGGACGCGACTCCCTCAGAAGCTTCCTCCGCAACCGCTTCGTGAAATGTCGGATCGAATACTCCCTCGGTCGCAATGGGTTCAAGACCGGCCTCTTTTGCCGCTTGGTCCCAATTGCTTTTTACCGCTCGAACACCGACCAACCAGTTTTTCCAAGCGTCCATTTGTTCTTTGAGTAATGCATCAACATTCGGAATATGTTTTAAGACAAGAGCGAATTGATCTAGTGCCGGGAGAAGGTCGAAAAGGAGTTTTTCATTTGCGTATTTTACAAAGTCCTTTTTTTGCCGCTCCGTTTCCTTAAGAAGGTTTTGATAATCCGCTTGAGCACGCTTCCATCCGGCAAGATATTCTTTACACTTCTCACATGAATCGTCTTGTCCTTCCTGAAGGAGCTCTTCCTCAGAAGTTTCTATGTTTTTCTCTGCTGAGGTACTGTTGCTATTTTGTTCTTCTTCCATAGTTTTAGGCTTGAGAAATAGCGTCCATAGCTGCGCGCAGCAGGCCGCTTGAATATTGATAATCCATCCGAATCGGACCAAGAATTCCAACAAGGCCTTCTTCCGTCGAGCCAAGTACGGCACTGCAGGCCTGGCCAAATGGACATTCTTCACCAATCAGAATTTGTGGCGCAAGGAATGATCGTTGGCGTAAAGCACTAAGTGTGTCATCGAGATGGTCGAGAAGCTCGGACAAGGAAACGACGCGCTCCCACTCACGAAACTCCGGCTGCGCGAAGAGCTGTGATAAGCCCGTATAATACGTATCCGCTTCACTGTGCGCCACAATGACTCCAAGCCCGGAAAGTTCCGCAAGCATTTTTGCAACGCTTTTAACGCGCTGACCCTCATTGCGAGGTGTTGTCGCTGATGTCTCAAGTTTGTCTCGGTCGCGTTTTGACACGGGCTTTTCCGTAATAAAACGGTCTACATATTTTTTATAGCCCTGTTCCGTCGGGACGCGCCCGCCGGATGTATGAGGCTGTAACAGAAGACCGGCTTCATCGAGCTCGGCGAACCAATTACGAACAGTGGCAGGACTTACCTGCAACTTATAACGCTCAACAAGACCCCCGGAAGCAACGGGCTCCGAGGTGCCGACATAGTCCTCTACAACGATGCGAAGGAGATTGAGAAGGCGTTCATCCATGCTAGCAGTCATGCTTTACGACTGCTAACACTATAAGCAAGGTCTCTCTCCTCGTCAAGCCTCTGCAAATGGCGCTGTGATACGGCCTTATTCGTAGCGTAAAGCATCTATTGGATCCAAATGTGAGGCTTTGCGGGCAGGGAAATAGCCAAATACAATTCCGATAAATGTGGATACGCCAACACTCAACAGCATGCCATCCAGAGGCAGCTGAAATACCCAGCCTTCTTGAAAGGAGGAAATAATGTTAATACCCAGCCATGTTGTTCCCACGCCTACCAGAATTCCAGCCGCCCCTCCCGCACCGGTCAGCATTAATGCCTCTGCTAAAAACTGTGTGCGAATATCTTTTGGTTTTGCTCCGAGCGCTTTTCGAAGGCCGATCTCAGACGTGCGTTCGGTGACGGTGACATACATAATATTCATAATCCCGATGCCGCCGACAATAAGCGAAATAGCCGCAATGGAAGCAAGGAGAATCTGTAGAATAAGTCCGATCGTGTTCGCATTATTCGCCGCATCTTCTTGCGTGAGAACACGAAAATCATCTTTGGATACATCCCCTGCTGGGTTATCAAGATTATGCGTATTGCGAAATAAAATACGCAAACGATCTGATGACTCATCAAGTGTAAGACCGGGCTCAGATTTGAACATGATGAAGTCTGCCTTATCTCGATTATACAAATCGAAAGCCGCGGTAATTGGGATGTACGCAATCTGATCAAGATCTGTAAAAAAACGCGTTCCGCCCGAAGGCATCACGCCAATCACGCGGAAGCTTCGTTTTCCAATTTTAATGGTGTTCCCTATGGGATCTGTTTCACCGAAAAGTTTGCTTGCAATTCCATTTCCAAGAACCACAACGCGCGAGTGGCTGTTTACATTGGAGTCGTCGATAAAGCGACCTGTTTCCGCTTCATTCGGATAGACTTTAATTTCTCCGGGCGTACTTCCGTAAACCGTCGTCAGTCGGCTTTCACTTGCATACTCAACCAAATCTTGGCTGATAAGATTCATGTTTGCCGCTTTCACCCAAGGCTGCTCTTTTAACTTTTCATAATCTTTAAACGTTAGCGTCTGTTTTTCTAAGTGCTGCGATGCCGGGTCGCTGCGCTTCACGTCTCCCGTGCCGTTGATCACGATAACCAAGTCTGATCCGAAGGCGGCAATTTGTGATAAAAGGAAATGCTCAGCCGCGCGGCCTATGGAAAGCATTAAAATGACCGAGGCGATTCCAATAACAATGCCAAGCATCGTCAGTAAAGCCCGCCCCTTCGTGCGAAGCAAGCTCGTGAGCGCGACCTTTGTTGTATCGGATATTCTCATATTATTCTTTACGAAGGGCTACCATCGGACTTAATTTTGACGCTTGTCTCGCCGGCGCATATCCGAATACGAAACCGATAATACTACTCACCACGATTCCAAGCATGACTCCGCTCAAGGAAACTGAGAAGCTCCAACCCGTTTGGAATAGCCCAATAATCTGAATCGCAACCCAGGTTAAAAAAATGCCCAACGCCGTTCCGATACATCCGCCCATGGTTGTAAGAAATAAAGATTCCAAAATAAATTGACCAAGAATATCTCCCTGTTTTGCACCAAGCGCTTTTCGCAATCCGATTTCACGAATGCGCTCAGTAACTGTGACGTACATCATATTCATAATCCCGATGCCGCCGACAACGAGAGAAATGCCAGCCACGGATCCAAGAAGTATTTGGAGAATTTGCGTGATTTGCGCGGTCTGACGGACAACATCTTCCTGCGTAGAAATGGTGACGTCATCGTTCTTCGGATCAATAATGTCATGTTGTTCCCGCATGAGAATCGCCGTACGATTTTTCCCTTCAAAGACCGGAATATTTACTCTGAACGCTAAGAAATGCACAAACTTTTTATTATACAAATCCATGACAGTCGTAAAAGGGATGTAAACTTGGTCATCTACATTCTGGAGAAAACGCGTTCCCGCCGGCGCCATTACTCCAAGAACGCGAAAATTTCTTCCGCTTACCTTTACGATTCTCCCGACAGCTTCTTCTTGACCGAAAATCTTTTGCGCTGCCTTTGCTCCAAGTACGATCACGCGAGAATGGCTGTTCACGTGCTCCAGTCCGAAAAAGGCGCCCGTCTCAACTTTCGCGGAATAAAGTAATGGCTCTTCTTGCGTTGTGCCGACAACTTGTATCGCGTACTCTTGTCCATTTCCAGAAAGCGTATCACTTTGATACATCCCCGCCGTCAGATTTTCTACCCAAGGTTGGTCACGCATCTTCCGATAATCAGACAGGTTTAATACCTCTTTTACAAACGGCGAGGGCGGACTATTGCTATCAAGTGAGGTTTGCCCGTTTTCAACAAAAATTAAGTCTGAACCAAATACCGCTACTTGATCGACAATAAATTTCTGCGCGGACTCGCCAATGGAAAGCACGAGAATAACAGACATAATACCAATAACGATACCAAGCATCGTAAGCGCGCTTCTCGCCTTGGTACGGGCGAGGCTTTTTCCAGCGCTTTGGATGAGATCGCCAATGTTCATGTTATTTTAGTAATTCTGTCCCATCTCCCGGAAAGCGTCGATTAACGACTTTTTCATCTTTAAGAAGGCGCCCATCTTGCATGCGTAAAATGCGCTCCGCATACGCGGCCGTGTATGTTTCATGCGTGACAAGCACGATGGTATGCCCCTTGGTTTCATTTAACTCCGCGAGCGTATCCATAATTTGTTTCCCGGACTTCGAATCGAGGTTTCCCGTAGGCTCGTCTGCGAAGATAACGGTTGGCCGCGTGACAATCGCGCGCGCGATCGCAACTCGTTGCCGCTCTCCTCCGGAAAGTTGGTTTGATAAATTATGCACTCGATGTCCGAGTCCTACTGTTTCTATGGCCTCAAGCGCTCGCTGTTTGCGATCTTGCTTATTGATATCGGAATAGAGAAGCGCAAGCATGACATTTTCAAAAACGCTTGTCTTCGGAAGAAGATTGAATGCTTGAAAAATAAACCCGATATGTTCAGCGCGCATGTATGCGAGCTGTTCTTCCGTTAGCGTTGAAACATCATGTCTTCCAAAAAAATATTTTCCTCCCGTAGGCGTATCCAGGAAGCCAAGAATATGCATCAATGTGGATTTTCCCGAACCTGAAGGACCCATGATGGCCACGAACTGACCCTTGGGAATTTTGAACGAAAGGCCATGGAGAACCGACGTAATGATCTCGCCGTTTACATAGTCTTTTTTAAGATCTCGCACCTCAATCAGATCCGTCATAACAAGCGTTACTCCTTACTGGCTTGCAGACTTTGGTATTCTGCCGCTGTAAGCTCCCCCGTAATAACCTCTTCCCCTTCTTCTAATCCAGCCGCTGCTTCTACGCGACCTTCGTCGCCACGCAGACCAATCGTAATTGTTTTTTCCACGGGAGATCCATTCTGCAAAACGCGAACGCTCATATTTCCGTTCGTTACGCGCAGTGAACGGCTCGGAATAACGAGGACATCTTTTTGATCACCGGTTTTGACGGTTAGATTCGCCGTCATGCCAGGCTTCACATCTTTGTCCTTCGGATCCATTTCTACATATATTTTATAATAGATTGCATCCTGAACTTTTGTTTGGTCAGCATTTTCTGAAAGAACCGTCC
>Ga0210006_1000538_pt1 | contig 29758 bp, 24 predicted proteins | sample CryGey02umfilter_2_FD_185452 | JGI IMG/M metagenome (GOLD analysis project Ga0210006, IMG submission 185452) | Groundwater microbial communities from aquifer in Utah, USA - Crystal Geyser 4/10/14 0.2 um filter (SPAdes) (version 3) | ecosystem: Environmental > Aquatic > Deep subsurface >... | reverse complement strand
TTATCCCCAATTGTTTCGTTATTGTTTTGACTTTTCATAGTTTCCTTAGTATGATAGTATTAGTATGGGTGCTTATCTAACCCTTCATAAATATGATAACAAATAAAATGAAAACAGTCCAATTAAAAATGAGGGAAGCCCGCTTTTGGCCCAAAATGAAGTTCAAGACGATATTTTTTCAGGTTCTTTGGCAGTTTTTCAATCCGAAAGGGTCGCTTCCGCGAGCGGGCGGAGGGTACAGGATTTGAACCTGTGCATCCCTTGCGGGATACGGGTTTTCGAAACCCGCGCGATTAGCCACTCTGCCAACCCTCCAAGCCTTGCTCAACGTACATTATAGCCTAAAGATGATAATTATCGGCTGACACACATGATAAAGTGAAGTTGAACGTCTATACCGCTAATTGAGCAATCAATACTATTGTAACGGTCTAAAACATATAAAATGTGGCTTATAATCCCTTGTATTCTCTCTCATTATTTATTGAGATTAAGGGAGGGGGGCAGAAATAAGAGGAGAAATGGTACAATGAGTACCTATATTAATTTATTTTTTTTACTATGGATGAAACAAAGTGTCCAAAATGCGGCTCAGCTCTCGGGGAAGTGGTTACAACGAAAACAGGCAAGAAACTGCAACGGTGCTCAACCGGATCATGGAACAGCGAAACACGCCAGACAGAAGGCTGTGATTTCGTTAAATGGCTTCCTTTTGAGCCTGAAACAATTGACGAGAAATGTCCTAAATGCGGAGAACCACTCGTTCTCACCATGACGCGCTTTAACAAAAAAATGAAGAAATGCTCGACATCCAAATGGGACGCGAAAACCAGAACGGCAAGTGGGTGCAATTTCTTTGAATGGGTGAAAGCACCTATCGAGGAGCTTGATGAAGATTGTCCGCAATGTGGAGCGAAACTGATAAAAACGCAGACAGCAACAGGAAAGAACATGAAGAAATGTTCAACCGGCGGATGGGATAAAGAAACACGGACCGTAACTGGATGCAGCTATGTTGAATGGCTTAAATAATCGATGAAACCACAGGAAAAACTGTTCGCGTATGGAGTGGAGCGGCTCACTTTTGGTGAGCTTTGCGCACTTCTCATCCGTACTGGACGTAGAGGGAAATCAGCACTCCAAATAGGGGAAGAACTTACTCCCCTTATTCATAAAAATAAAAATAACATTACCCCCGACATATTCAACGGAGTTCGTGGCATCGGGAAAGCAAAAATAAGTGCAATCTGCGCGGCGCTTGAGTTGGGGCATCGGCTGTATGGAAACAAAAATACCAATCTTATCGTAAGCCCAAAAGATGTGTGGCTTCTGATGAGGGATGAGGTACAGAAAAAGAAGGAATATTTCATCGTATTTTATCTCAATACACGAAATCAGATTATTCAGAAAGAAATAATATCGATTGGGTCGCTCAACACAAGCATTGCGCATCCACGGGAAGTGTTTGAACCAGCAGTGCGGCATCATGCGGGACAAATCATCCTTTCCCATAATCATCCTTCAGGAGACAGTACCCCATCTCATGATGATATTGAGACGACTCGGCGACTCGTAAAAGCGGGAGAGTTGCTGGGGATTGAGGTGGTGGATCATGTGGTGGTGACAAGGGAAGAATTTGTAAGTATGAAAGAGAAAAAGTTGATGTAAAGGTTTATACAATTCTCGCATATGCCAGCAGCGGCGCCAGTGCACATCTTAATTTCCACCTCACCCTCAACTCATCACCGTGCACAGGTCCGCGTGCTTTGGCATAGTGCTTCGAATTGTATGGACATATGTTAAAAAAATGTTACATTTAACTGAATGAAAAATGAAGAATTCATTAAGACAGTTTGGGAATATTATAAGAAAAATAAGCGTGCAATGCCGTGGCGGGAGGATATTTCTCCCTACAGCATATTTATCTCCGAGGTCATGTTGCAGCAAACACAAGTAGCGAGAGTGCTTGCTGCATATCCTCTATTCAAATCACAATTTCCCAGTTTTAAAAGCTTGTCACAGGTACATACAGCCACTCTCCTTGCTGCATGGCAAGGAATGGGGTATAACAGGCGTGCTTTATATCTTAAAGCTGCGGCTGAAGTAGTTTGTACAAAATATAAGGAAGTTCTTCCCGAAGATACCGCACTTCTTGATAAACTTCCGGGAATTGGACATGCGACAGCGTGCTCGATTGTTGCTTTTGCATTTAACAAACCAGTAGTATTTATTGAAACCAATATACGAAGAGTGTTCATTTATTATTTTTTTTCTGATACTGAGGACGTTTCAGACAACGATATCCTTCCTCTTGTTGAAAAGACACTGGATAAAAAAAACCCAAGGGAGTGGTATTGGGGGTTGATGGATTACGGGGCATATCTTGCCACACAAATAGAGAATCCAAATATAAAAAGTAAACATTATGTAAAACAAAAGAAATTTGAGGGGTCGGTGAGGCAAGTAAGGGGTGCAATTTTGAAATATCTTTTAAAACGATCATATAGTAAAGAAGAGTTGGAGAAAATATATACAGATGATGAACGATTGTTTACCGCGTTGGAGCAGTTGGAGAAGGAGGGATTTATTGCCTCGAAAAAAGGAAGATATAATATCAAATGATTATAAGGGTATTCCGTATTTTGTGCCTTTCCTTAGCCAAGGAACTCGCACAAGGAAATTCGAGTGCTCAAACAGGCCTTGTCTACGTCAAGGCACAAAATACTCCATACACATTTAGCTTTTAACTAGTTTTTTGTAGAATATAGAATGACGAAAAAGAAACAAGTAGGAATTATTCTAGAGGAACTTAAAAGACTTTTCCCCGAAGCAAAAATTATGTTACGGTTTTCTTCTCCTTGGGAATTGCTTGTTGCGGTAATGTTGTCAGCTCAATGCACCGATAAAATGGTTAATAAAGCAACCTACCGATTATTCAAAAAATATCCTGTCCTAGATGATTATGTTACTGCTTCTCCGACAGAATTTGAGAAGGATATATTTTCTACCGGATTTTATCGGGCTAAAACAAAACATATCTTGACGACAGCACTGATAATTAAAACTGTCCATAAAGGATTGTTGCCTAAAACCATGGAAGAAATGATAAAGCTTCCTGGAGTGGGGAGAAAGACGGCAAATGTGGTATTAGGAAATGCATTCGAAGTAGTGGAGGGAATTGCGGTGGATACCCATGTGAAAAGAATAAGCCGCGTATTAAAACTCACAAGTCATACCGATCCTGAGAAAATAGAAAAGGACTTGATGAAGATTGTGCCCCGAAAAGAGTGGCTTCATTTTACCTATCTTCTCATAGAATATGGGAGAAAATATTGTACTGCAATAAAACATAATCATGCTGATTGTCCATTAACCAAAATATTAAAGCCCATCTCCAGATTCCGTCAAAATTGATAGCTTCCCGCCAGTGCTCAAAAGCTGCCAAGGCCTGCTGGCAGGCACTTTTTCCGCGCGTGTCGGGCCCCTTCAATTTTGCCACCTGTTCCGCTTGTTTGTCATTCCCGCTGCCGAGCGGGAATCCAGTCGATAATTCTCAATTCTAAAAAGTAAGAATAGGAAGGCTGAATTTCTTTGCCTCGGATTTTTTTGATGAATGGCAATCTGCGATAAGAGATGTCCCGAAATTCACTTTTCCTGAAGAGAGGATTTCATATAATTTTTTTGTTTTTGTGTGGGTGGTCGTATCCTCAAACAATGATGTTTGTGTCATGGTGGCATCTTCCAAGTCCGATATCGTACAACCGGTTGTGCGGTATTGATGAGAGGCGGAATAAATAGATTCAAATGTCTTGCGTAAATCCGCATGAATATGCAGAGGGAAAGCTGTTTTATTCAAAAGCTTGCAGGTAGCTGTCTGATAGATGAATTTTTGTGTCTTGAGAAACATGTCAACTCTTCCTACGGCATAGTTGTATATCCGCGCCTTTTTGAACGCATCTTCCACATGACCCAAAAGGCGTGCCCAAAGCAGTTCCTTGTCATTCGTAGGGGGAGTGAATGTCTCTGTCTTTGAAATTGATTTATACTCTTCTTTTTTACCCAGTTGTAATTCAAATATTTTTTTCCCCCGAAGCTCTTGCCAAATTTCATAATAGGGTTTTGAGAGGTGGGAAGTAACAAACTCTTCTGAAAGAAGCGCAAACTCAAGAGCCATTTTTATATTGCATTTTTCCAAATAAGCAGCAGTATTGGGGCCAATTCCCCATATATCTCGAGTTGTCCTGTTTTTAAGAAGATATTCTATATGTTTTCCCCGTACGGGCGTAAAGCCAGATGGTTTACGAAAGGAGGAAGCGAGCTTCGCAAGAGACTTTGTTATCGATAAGCCAATAGAAAAAGTAATATTCAATTTTTGTTCAAGCTCCTTTTTTATCGAAAGGGTGATTTCTTCATATGACTGTTTATGCATGCGTCGCAATCCGGTAATATCGACAAAACCCTCATCAATAGAATACTCTTCCACATAGGGGGAATATTTTTTCATGATGGAAAACATACGACTGGAAACAAGGGAAAAAAGATCGTAATCGGACTCAATGAAAAGGCATTCCGGACATTTTTTCTTTATCTCAAAATAGGGCATGCCACGGGTGACGCCAAATTTCTTTGCTTCATACGATATGGCAGTCGCTATGCCGCGCTCTCTTCCTGTAACGATGGGTTTGCCAATAAGTGAGGGATTGACGGAGCGCATGACAGAAGCGAAAAATGCATCGCCATCGATGTGAAGAATTGCTTGTGGCCAGGAGTAATGAGAGAACATAGATGGTTGGGTATATATTTTTTGCATTGCTCCATGTATTATTCTCTCGGTGCCGTGGACTCTGGCAAGGATGTCCAATGTCACCTCGAGAACAATACACTCCGCAAAAATATGTATTTATCCAATTAGTTAAACTTTCTTACAACAGCCTTTACTGTCCCAAAGATCTGAAGATCTTCATGGGGGTAAAAATCTGGGTATTTGGGATTGGCTGCGACAAGATAATATTTGCGTGTCGTTCTATTTCTTCTCAATATTTTTAACGTCCATTCACGGTCAATCTGGGCCAAAACGATAGATCCAAGAGATGCATCTTTCTTGCGTTCAACGATAACAATATCTCCTTGGTAAATACCCACTCCCTCCATGGAGTCACCACTTACCTTGAGGAGAAACGAGGAGGTGGGGTCGCCAATGAGATAATCATCAAGGGAAAGATATTCCTTATTTTCTTCGGCAAGGATAGGGAATCCTGCCTTAATAACTCCAAGATAGGGAAGAGCAAAAAGGCGAGATGTAGGAGCAAGTTTATTATGTATATCTTTTTGTAAAAAGCCTTCTTCAATCCACTTATTTATCATCTTAAATACTGCATTTTTTGACGATACATTGAACAACTTCAACATCTCCGAATAGGAGGGGAGTCTTGTATGCTGTTTGTAAAAACGTTTGAGAGCTGATAAGCGGTCTTTCATAGTTCACAGTATAGTAAACATTCGTTCACCATGTCAAGACATAATTACTATTGAACATTTCTTTACTTCATAGTTTTTTTGGGCTTGAATTCCTCCCTCCCCCTCTTTATCATGAGTGCATGCCTACAAAAAATAATAAGGTGTGCTTCAGCAAATCAATGGGCCTAGCGATCTTTGTATTAATACTGGTTGGTGTATCCACTTTCTTAACTTTTCAACTAACAAAACAACCAACCTCAACAAATACCCGGGCATCTGTACCAGCAAATAACAGCCAACCGAAAAGCTCATCTCCTATAATTGGGGGAGAGTTGGCAGGTGATGGGGAGTTTCCCTTTTACGTAGTTCTATTAGATACAGACGGATTTATGTTTTGTGGAGGAGTTTTAATAGGAGATGATTGGGTTCTTACTGCGGGTCATTGTATTAATGGTGTTAAAACGATATTTAAACATGACCCTTTAGATATAGAGATTATTGTTGGTCTTGATCATCTTGATAAAAAATTAATGGCTCTTCATTATTCTGGAGTTGACAACGTTATCCTTCATGAAAATTATAATGATAGTACAAGTGGTTTGGTTAAAAAATATGATATAGCCCTATTACATTTAATAAATAAAACAGACAGAATACCCACGCTTTCATTATTTAATCCAAAAGGTGGGAAATATCTTGAAGAAATAGGAGCTGCTATGAATATATCTGCTGATTCTATGGTTACATCAATAGGTTTTGGTGCTACGATAAATAGTGGATTTTCACCTTCTGTTTTTTCAAATTATGGAAATTATTCCCCAGATCTAAAAAAACTGTCATTAACAATACAAAAAAGGGGCATTTTTGATTATCATGAAAGATTTTCTTTATATAGTTCAGCAGGGCAAACTGCTCCAGGTGATTCTGGTTCTCCAGCTTTATTCAGATATAAGGATAGAATTTACCTATTAGGAATAAACTCTTCTGCGTCAGTTGTGAGTCCAGAGATTTTTACTTCTGTAAGTCATTTTTTTCCTTGGATATACGAAAAGACTAGAATAGATGCTAATTCCGGCACTTACACAATAGACGATGAGAAATTGGAGAAAAAACCGATTCCTGTTTGTACTCAAATAACGACTATTGATAAGTGCGACAAGAAAGGTTATCTTTGTTCTTGGGATTCTTCTATCAATAAATGTGTAAATAATCCGAGGGGAAGATGAGTCTTTAACTAATATGACTTTGTTTGTAGGGAGAGGCCCGAAGAATCTGCTATAAGATACGTTGCTTTTCCATATTGGACAAAACCTGAGTTGGCAAACTTATGCATTAAATCAAATTCAGCGAAGTGAGTGTGCCCACACAGGTACCAATGAGGAAACTGTTTCATCTTCAGTTTTTTCTTGATTGTTCTGTTTGCCGCCTTAAGAATAAAATTATGAGGGCTTCTCAGTAGAATAAACCTGTGTTCGAAGTATTGAAATACAATATTCATATACTTAAAAAATTTTCGTGGAATATGAAGAGTCATATCCATTGATGGATACAATAAGTGCCCATGTTCTATATGATATATAGTTGAGTCAATTTCAAGGATGTGATTATCTTTTTGTTCAATGGAAAAGAGAGACGTCCGTTCATCATTAAAGTGCTTTTGGTCATGATTCCCATAGAGGTAGATAGCTCCCTTTCTCTTGAGTAACGGAAATAACGCATTCCACCTAGAAGAAATAAAACGATCGAATGTAGTGCTGTATCCATCCCAAAAATCCCCATTCAAAATAATCTTTTCGAAAGAAGAAAACAAATTCTCTAGAAAGAGAAATTTTTTCTCATCAAAAACATGAGTGAGATGTATGTCCGAAACGATTAACGTTTTCATGCCTTTCCGGAAGAGCTTTTTTCTATCAGGTTTTTGAGTACGCCTTGAGGGACTTCCTCATAGTGCGATGGCTCTATATACGAAATTCCGCGTCCTTGAGTGAGTGATCGGAGTACGGTAACATACCCGGATAGCTCAGACAGGGGGGCGTTTCCTCGAATGATAGTTGATTTGCCACGTTTGTCAGTACCTAATATTTTTCCTCTTCTACTTGATAAATCACCAATAACCACACCCATAAAATCATCACCCACCGTTACTTCAAGCTTCATGATTGGCTCAAGCAACGTAAGACCGGCTTTTTTTGCACCGTCTTGTAAAGCTATAGAACCTGCAACTTTAAAAGCGATATCTGAGGAGTCTACATCGTGATAACTTCCATCAATGAGAGATACTTTCATGTCGGTCAAGGGAAATCCAAGAAGTACTCCCTTATCCATAGCCTCGATAACCCCTTTTTCTACCGAAGGGATAAATTCACTGGGAATTGCTCCTCCTTTAATTTTATTCTCAAATTTGAATCCTTCACCTCGTGCGAGTGGTTCTAATATAAGGACACAGTGGCCATATTGTCCATGGCCCCCCGTTTGCTTAATGTATTTAGTCTCTTGTTCTACTGTTTTTGTAATGGTTTCTTTGTATGCCACTTGTGGCTTCCCAACATTCACATTCATACCCATCTCTGTTCTCATGCGGTCTACAAGAACCTCCAGATGCAACTCTCCCATGCCGGACATGATAGTTTGAGCCGTTTCATGATTGACCTTTACTTTGAATGTGGGATCTTCCTCGGCAAGTCGTTGTAATGTATAGGAAAGCTTTTCTTGGTCGGCCTTTGTTTTTGGTTCGATAGCAAGGGAGATGACTGGTTCTGGGAACGTGATTTGCTCAAGTAATATTTGATGATCTTCATCAGCCAAGGTATCTCCTGTTTTCAATTCCTTTGGGCCAATGAGCGCGACGATTTCTCCGGCGTATGCCTTGTCAATCTCTTCTCGGTTATTCGCATGCATGAGAATGAGGCGACTTACCCGTTCTCTTTTCCGCTTATTTACGTCATAGATATAGGAGCCGGATTCTAGAGTACCCGAATAAATACGAGTATAGGTGAGCTTTCCTACGTGTGGATCCAGTTGAATTTTAAAGGCAAGCGCCGAAAATTTTTCATCATTGATAAGTTTGCGTTCTTCTGGTGCTTCTGTAACAGGATTAATTCCTTTTACCGTTTTTAAATCTGCAGGTGAGGGGAGATATTCGACGATTCCATCAAGAACTGGTTGTACACCTTTGTTCCGTAGGGACGTACCTGCATAAACAGGAACCACCTTGTAAGCAATAACTGCACGGCGTAATGCCGCCTTGAGCTCGGGTATTGAAATCTCTGCCCCGTTCAGATATTTATCCATGAGTGCGTCATCTGTTTCGGAAATTTGTTCCACCATTTTTGCTCGCATTTCCGCAGCTTTTGTGGCTAAATCGCTCGGAACTTCTGTTGTTGTATATTCAACACCTTTTTCATCTTTATCGTAGACAAATGCCTTCATGATCATAAGATCGATAACACCCGTAAATTCGTGTTCCTTGCCAATTGGATAGGTTACGATGATGGGATGTGCTCCAAGTCTGTCGGTAATTTCCTGTGTTGTTCCTTCAAAATCCGCACCCAATTTATCCATTTTATTAATGAAGCAAATACGAGGAATCTTGTATTTATCAGCTTGTCTCCAAACAGTTTCAGACTGACTTTGAACCCCTTCTTCGGCATCAAAAACAACAACTCCCCCGTCTAGTACTCGAAGGGACCTTTCTACTTCTGCGGTAAAGTCAACGTGTCCAGGAGTATCAATAATATTGATACGGTATTCTTTCCAGAATGTTGTCGTTGCGGCGGAAACGATAGTGATACCACGTTCTCTCTCGGCTGGCATCCAATCCATTTGCGTATCTCCGTCATCAATATCGCCGATCTTATATGTTCTTCCCGTATAAAAAAGGAGACGTTCTGTCGTTGTTGTTTTTCCAGAATCAATATGAGCTATAACGCCAATATTTCGGATTTTATCGAGTGCAACGTTGCGATTTTTAGTAACAACACCTTGTTGAGCCATAGTTATAATTTAATCTAATCTAATGTAACATGTAACACAAAACATGTAACATAAAAAAGAACACCTGTGTTCCTACATAACACACAAAAATGTTATATGTTACATGTTATATGCTTCATGTTGCTTACCACTTCAAATGCGAGAAAGCCTTGTTTTGATCCGCAAGTTTTTCTGATTGAGCTCGTTTTGATACTGCCTGACCTTGATTTTGTGCGGCCTCTTTGAGCTCTGTATAGAGCTTCTCTTGGAACGTTCTGAACTCTTTATTTGATTTCGCTCGTGCAGCGTCCACTATCCATGTGAGACCAAGGAACAGTTTTCGTTCTCTGCGCACCTCAACAGGAACCAAATAGGAAGCTCCTCCCAATCTTCTTGGTTTTACCTCATGTTCTGGGGCAACATTTCCAATAGCCTTCTCAAGAGTCTCCACTGGCTCCATATTTTCTTTTTTAAATCGTTCCAACACTCCATATACAATTGTTTGTGAGGTTGTTTTTTTTCCTCCAGTCATGAGATAGTTGATGAGTTTTGAAACTTCAAAACTATTATAGACTGGATCTTTTTTTGGTTGAGTTCTTTTATATGAATGTCTTGGCATATGATTTAATAATTATATATTAGGCCGCTTTTTTTACCTTTTCTTTTTTAGTGCCATATTTGGAACGGGAAGTTGTGCGGCCGGTAACTCCAGCGGTATCAAACTTTCCTCGAACGATATGATATTTCACTCCTGGTAAATCTTTTACTCTTCCTCCCCGGACGAGTACGATTGAATGTTCTGCGAGGTTATGTCCAACGCCTTGGATGTAGGCTGTAACCTCCATCTTGTTAGATAATCGAACCCTCGCCACTTTTCTGAGGGCTGAGTTTGGTTTTTTTGGTGTCATTGTTCGTACAACAGTGCACACTCCTCTTTTGAGGGGATTGTTCGTTTCGACATACTTACGGTCCAGTGCATTAAAGCTTGTTTTAAGGGCCGCTGCACGTGATTTCTTAACTCGTTTTTGTCTCTTGTGTTTCAAGAGTTGGTTGATTGTTGGCATAAGAATTTACAAACCTACTATAATATTTATCAATAAGTTCCTTAGTAACGGGAATTAATCTGCCTATTATAACATTTTCTTTCAGTCCCAGCAAGTTATCCGTTTGATTTTTAATTGCTGCATTGCTCAGAACCGATGTTGTCTGTTCAAATGAGGCGGCGGACAACCAAGAATCGGTATAAATGGCCGCTTTGGTAATACCCAAGATGGATACTTTTCCACTGGATGGTTTCCCACCGATGGCAAGCACTTTCTTGTTCTCTTCTTCAAATCGGATTCGGGAAACAACCTCATCCTTGATAAACGACGTGTCTCCCTCATCCTCAATAGTCACTTTATCGCTCATCTTTCGGATAATGACTTCAAAGTGCTTGTCATGAATGCCAATTCCTTGGGATTCATATACTTGTTGGACTTCATTTAACAGATATATCTGTGCAGCCTTGAGACCTTTTACCATTAAGACATCGTGAATATTGAGATACCCTTCAGAAAGTTGGGTTCCCTTGACAACCAAATCTCCATCTTTTACCTTGAGCTTTTGCATGGTGGGAACGATAAACTCCTCTTCTTTTTGAGTTGTGTCATTGGGAATGATCTTGATCGTATATGTTTCTCTTTCCGTATCTTCCTGAATGGTCACTTTTCCATCGATGTCTGCGATTGGTGAAACTATTTTTGGCGTGCGTGTTTCAAACAATTCTTCTACGCGAGGAAGCCCTTGTGTAACGTCTGAGATAACGATACCTCCAAAGTGTCGGACACGCATGGTAAGTTGTGTTCCTGGTTCTCCGATTGATTGGGCAGCCATGACTCCAACTGGTACCCCAACTTCTACCAATCTGCCGGTGGATAAATCAATGCCATAACATTTTTGGCAAACGCCAAATTTAGAATGGCAATGAAGAGGGGAGCGTACTTTTACTTTCTTGACACCTTTTTTCTCAAGGTCCTCGATATTATATTCATCAAGTAACGTTCCTGTTTCCAATACCACTTTCTTGTGTTCATCCAGCGCATCTTGTAAGAGGAATCGGCCTTTCATGCGTGCTTTAAATTTATCTCCTCTGTCTTCTGATGTGGTAATTTTAAGTCCTTCATTTGTGGCACAATCTTCCTCACGAACAATCATGTCGTGGGAAACGTCAACTAGGCGGCGAGTAAGGTATCCAGCGTCTGCCGTTTTAAGAGCTGAGTCTGTAAGACCTTTTCGGGCTCCTCGGGCAGAGATTACGTATTCAAAAATAGATAATCCTTCTCGATAATTTGATTTTGTAGGAACTTCAATAATCTTTCCCATAGGATCAACCACAAGTCCCTTCATTGCGGAAAGTTGTTTGAGCTGTTCTTTCGAAGCGCGAGCTCCACCAGATTTAATAATCATTTTTACAGGATTCTCTTCATCAAGAATATCCCATGTTTTATTTGCAAGATTTTCTGTCGTTGCAAGCCATAGTTTATTGCTGTATCTTTTCTTTTCTTCTAGCGTAAGGAATCCTTGCTCATAATTCTTTTCAACTTTCATCACTTCTTTTTCTGTTTCTGCGATAATCGACTCTTTTTCATCAATAATTTTACAGTCAAAGACAGATGAGGAAAGCCCTCCCCCAACTGTCGCTCCCCAGAATCCTACTTCTTTTAGTTCATCAATAAGGGCACCGATTTTTTCATTATCATTGAAAATCTTCATCGCTTTCACGACAAGATCTTTAATGTCGACCGCTCGTATGTCAGAGTTAATGTAGCGAAGTTCATTGGGCAATCGCTGATTGACGAATATGCGGCCAACACTTGTTCGAAGCACTTTTCCCTCAATACTGACAAGAACGGGCTGTCTTAATGTTGCGACTCCAATGTGATATGCACTGATTGCCTCATTTTCACTGGAAAAAATTCTCAATTCTTCATCGGGCTGAGTTGCATGAGCGTCAAGAGTCGTAAGATAGTAGATACCCAAAGCCATTTCCTTGATAGGGAGGGCAATCGGAGTACCATCGGATGGTTTCAAAAGATTTTGATGTGCCATCATCCTACTTTTTACTTCATTGATTGCAGCAGTGGAAAGGGGGACGAAGACTCCCATAGCATCTCCATCAAAGTCCGCGTTATATCCCGCGCAAACCGCTGGGTGAAGTTTGATGACATAAGAATCGGTAAGGACTGGATAAAAACCGAGTACGGATAGTTTATGAAGCGTGGGTGCTCGGTTTAGCAAAACAGGATGATCTTTCGTTATTTCTTCAAGGATGTCATAAACAACTGGTTCTCGCAGTTCAAGGAAATTTTTTGCACTCTTTATGTTTGGTGCCAATCCCCGAACGATAATTTCGTGTAACATGTGTGGCTTAAACAGTTCAAGTGCCATTTCACGGGGAATACCGCATTGATTTATCTTCAATTCTGGACCTACCGCAATGGTCGAACGACCTGAATAATCGACACGTTTTCCAAGAAGATTCTGTCTGAATCGTCCTTGTTTTCCTCTCAAAATATCAGAAAGGGATTTTTGTACTTTTGAGGCAACTCCTTGAGTTCGTGCTCTTCCACGGGATTTTTGAAGATCAAGAAGCGAATCAACTGCTTCCTGAAGCATTCTTTTTTCATTTCTCAGAATGATTTCCGGTGCTCCCAAATCAATCAGTTGTTTTAAACGATTGTTTCTATTGATGACTCTTCTGTAGAAATCATTTAAATCGGAGGTTGCGAATTTTCCTCCAGGAAGTTGGACAACTGGTCGTAAATCGGGAGGAATAACAGGAAGTACCGTTAATACCATCCATGCTGGTTGTACATTTCCCTTGATGAACGATTCTAAAATCCGGACTTTCTTCAAGAGTTTATTGCGTCTTTCTCCCTTTGCTTTTTCAAGTTCTTCAACCGCTTCTTCATACTTCTTTTTAAAGTCGGTGGTGGAAAGCAGATCATATACCACTTCACTTCCCATGCCGACCGTGACAAATGCTTCAATATCCTTTTCTCTTAAAAATAAGTAGTCCTCTTCTTCTAGTGTATCGTTTACTTTTAATGCTTTTACCGTCTTGATGATTCGGTCAAGGAAGGCCGTTCTTTTTGACTTGTCTTCAATATATTTATCTGAAAGAAGTCGGAATTTTTCTCGTTCCCTCAAATCAATCTCTTGTGTGGCGAGTTCTTTTTGCTCTGAATTCGTTATTTTTTTTGTTGCGGCTTCTTTTTGTTGTGCAAACGACTTCTTCAAATCTTGTTTTTTTATCTCATATTCTTCATCGAGTTTTTTGATTTCTTCTTTTGCCATGCCATCTATTTCTTGCACTGTTTTTTTCTGCAATTCTTTATCGAGGGCTGTTACCAAATACAAAGCATAGTAAATGATCTTTTCTAGTGCCTGAGGAGGAACATCAAGGACAATACTGAGAGGAGTGGATGCTCCTTTAAAATACCAGATGTGAGAAATAGGTGTTGCAAGTTTTATATGACCCATGCGTTCCCTTCGAACAGCTGAAGTGGTTACTTCGACTCCACATCTATCACAAATGATACCCTTATATCGAATTCGTTTATATTTTCCACAATAACATTCGAAATCTTTAGTGGGTCCGAATATTCGTTCGTCAAATAACCCATCTTTTTCCGCTCGAAACGTGCGATAGTTAATGGTTTCTGGTTTAGTGACTTCTCCCTTTGACCATTTGAGAATGTCTTCTGGTGAAGCAAGACGAATCTTGAGGCCGCTGAAGTCTAGGACAAACTGCTCCTCCATAGGTTATTTGATGTAATCAATTGATAATCCCAATGCATTTAGTTCTTTCAAAAGTACGTGGAATGATTCTGGAACATTTGACTGTGGAATTTCAATTCCCTTTATGATTGACTCAAATGCCTTCGTTCTTCCCCGCACATCATCGGATTTGATAGTCAACATTTCTTGCAAAGTTGCAGGAACTCGATGCGACTCAAGAGCCCAGACTTCCATTTCTCCGAAACGTTGACCTCCCATTTGTGATTTTCCTCCGAGGGGTTGTTGAGATACAAGTGAGTATGGTCCAACAGATCGAGCGTGGAACTTGTCCTCAACCATGTGAATAAGCTTGAGAATATATCCTGTTCCAACGAGTACCGTTCTGTCAAATTTTTTACCCGTCTTCCCATCATAAAGAGTTACTTTACCATCTGTGGGAATGCCAAGTTTTTTCAACTCATCCGTGATGAATTTTTCCTCTATTTTTTCAAATACTGGTGCAACTATTCTCCAGTTATTCGATTGAGCAATAAATCCAAGCAATGTTTCGAAAAGCTGACCCAAGTTCATACGAGCAAGAATGGAAAGAGGGGAGATGATAACGTCTACTGGCGTTCCATCTTCAAGATAAGGCATATCCCATTCTGGAAGAATTCTGGAAATAACACCTTTGTTTCCATGACGTCCCGCAAGCTTATCTCCAATGGTTATCTTTCTGAGTTCCGCCGTGTTGACGATGATTCTTTTGATAACACTCGGTTCAAGTTCATTTGGATCTTTTTTACTGTCAATCGTTTCAACATTCACTATAACTCCTTGTTTTCCATACGGCATACGGAGGGAAGTGTCTTTTACATCTTTTGCTTTTTCTCCAAAGATAGCTCGAAGCAGTCTTTCTTCTGCAGTTAATTCTTTTTCACCTTTTGGAGCTACTTTACCAATGAGAATATCGCCGCTTTTCATTTTAGTACCAACAACGACAAGACCCTCTTTATCAAGATTTCCCAATACTTCCTCACGAACATTTGGGATGTCTCTGGTGAGTTCTTCAGGACCAAGTTTTGTATCAATAAGGTCGGCTATAAATTCTTCACTTGTTATAGAAGTGAGAAGATCCTCCTTAACGACACGCTCAGAGATGACAAATCCGTCTTCGTAACCCAAGCCATTGAATGAAGTATATGCGACAACGAGGTTTTGTCCGAGTGCAAGTTTTCCATCATGAGTGGCCGGACCATCAATGACGACTGCTCCTTTTTTGATCCTCTGTCCCAACTCAACTCGTGGCTTTTGATCAAAGATGATATCCTTATTAGTTCTCAGAAAACGCTCAAGTTCGTAGTCATATTTCTTCCCACTTTTTCCCTTAAGTAAAACGCGTTGTGCATCGACATATTCAACGGTTGATTCTTCTTCAGCGAGAATAGTTCTTCCCAAGGCTTGCGCAACTTTTTCTTCTGTACCTGTTCCGACAAACGGAGCGGATGGTTTTACCAAAGGAACCGCTTGACATTGCATGTGAGTGCCCATAAGAGCACGGCTCGCGTCATCATTCTGTAAGAACGGAATAAGAGAAGCGGCAATACCAACGACTTGTTGTTCTGAAATATCAACATAGTCAATTTTTTCGACTGAAACTTCGGTAAGGTCACCTTCATATCGGGCAACTAATGTGTTGTCCGTGATAAATCCTTTATCGTCAATGGTGACGTTTGCACTGGTGATATGATATTTCTGTTCGTCATCAGCTTGCATAAACTCTACGGTATCCGTTATTCTTACTTTCGTCTTTCCTCCACTCGTAACCCTCTCCACTTTCTTGTAAGGGGTTTCCAAAAAGCCATATTTATTTATTTTGCTGAACATTGCCATATAGGTCACAACACCGATGTTGGGTCCTTCTGGAGACCTAATAGGACAAATACGACCATATTGTGAGGCTGCAATGTCACGAATTGAGAACGATGCACGTTCTTTTTCGATACCACCCGGTCCTCCAACGGTTATTCTGCGCAAGTTATCTAGTTCCGAAAGAGGATTCGTTTGGTCGACAATTGTGGACAGTTGGTTCGTTCTGTAAAACGAATTGATTGCCATAATTATCGGTTTCGAGTTGATTATCTGGGAGGGGGTTGGAAATGTATCGGAAGGAACAAGACTCATTCTCTCTTTAATCTCTTTTTCAGTTCGAACCATACCAACGCGAATACCATAGGTTCCAACCAATTCACCAACTGTCTTTAATCGCCTGTTGCCCAGGTGATCAATATCATCAAACGATCCCTTATCGAGAGTTAGTTGAACAAGGTATTTCAAAATAGCAATAACGTCTTCCTTGGATAGAATATGGTGATCCTTGTCTATTGGTTGGTTAAGACCCAATTTTTTGTTTATTTTATATCGACCAACATCCGCAAGTGAGTATCTTCTATGGTTAAAAAAGAGGCTGTTAAGCGTTTCGTACGCATTTTCAAGGACAAGTGGCTCTCCGGGCTTAATTTTCCTATAGAGCTCCAAAACCGCCTCATCTTTTGATTTAGTCTTGTCTTTTTTAAATGTAGGAAGAATGTATTTATCAAGAAGCGTTTGGTCTAAGTCTTTGAAGTGTTCAAGGATTTCTGTCGTTGTTTCATTGTCGAATATTCTCAAGAATGCTGAAGCAAGGAATTTTCTTTTTTTATTTATCTTTCCCTCGATTGTTCCATTTTTGCTAATGGTAAAATCAAGCCATGAACCGATATAGGGACGAACTTCTGCATTGTAAAGGGTAAGACCTGATGTTTTGTCTATCTCCGCGGTGAAGTAAGCACCAGGAGAGCGAACAATTTGATTAATAATGGCACGTTCGATACCATTAATGATAAATGTTCCTCGAGTTGTCATTTTTGGGAGGTTAAAGAAATAGACGTCTTGTCTTTTTTCTGTACCAGTCTTTTTGTTTACAAGTCGTACTTTTACGTAAACAGGGAAGTCATAGGTAAGTTTCTTTTTAAAACAAAGATCGATTGTATAGCGAGGTTTGTCAAAATATAAATCTTCAAAATAGAGAGCAAACTTTTTCCCAGTATAATCTTCGATGGGAAAAAATTCTTGAAGTATGCCCCGCACTTCTGTATTGAGAAGTTTTTCCCAAGACTCCTTCTGTATTTCAATCAGGTCCAGCTCCTTTAGATTGTTTTCTTCTTTCCCGAGGAAAATTTGTGACAGGGAGTTAGATTGGGCTTTGGGGTTTCGCATCGGTCTTATGTGGGAAAAAATTTTATGATAACAAAAACAATCCCCTCAAATACGGGGGGCGTGAAAAACTCCTATTTATACATTATATATAAAGAAAAGTCAAGTGCGTTTTGATGCATTGTCATTTAAAAGATAAAACGGGACGGTTTTTGTAAATTTAAAAGATAAAACGAGACAACCATCAGTGAACGATTCTCTATGATTGTGTGAATTATTAATTTCACACAATCCATATGAGTAAAACTCAACTACATAAGCGTCTTTCTGATTATCAAGTTACGGCAGTACTGGAGAAATATCAAACTGGTACGATTAAAGCCAAACAAGCCCAAACGTATTTGAGTGTAAGTAAATCACAGTTTTACAAGTGGGTTGTCAGATACAAGAAAAATCAAAAACAATTTACGATTGCCTATTCACGTCATACTCCCAATAACGGTACTAAAGTTAAAATCAAGACAAATATTTTGCATGAGCTAAAAGTAGAAAAAGAAATTATCATCGATAATCCAAATGTTCCTACTAATCATTACAACTATTCATATATTCAAAAATTGATAAAGGAAAAATATGATCAAGATATTTCTGTTCCAACCGTAATTAAGATTGCCAGGAATAACGGGTACTACAAACCAAAACGAAAAAAACAAAATACCCATACACGGCAGGTACTCGCAAACTGTATTGGGGAACTTGTCCAACATGATTCCTCCCATCATCTATTTGCCCCTGACGGAAAATTGAAATGGTATTTGATAACGAGCATTGATGATTATTCACGGTTTTTACTTTATGCGGAGCTTGCTTTGAGAGAAAGTAGTTTGGTCCATATTGAGGCTTCAGAAAGCGTATGTATTAAATATGGGATTGCTTTAAAATACTATGTTGACCAACACAGTATTTTCAGATACGTTAAACATCGTGACCAATACAGCGTTTGGAAAGAATATGAAAAATTTACAGATGACGTTGACCCTCAGTGGAAGATGATGATAAATGATTTAGGGATTGAACCAATCTATGCTTTATCTGCACAGGCCAAAGGTAAAATTGAACGGCCATATCAATGGTCACAAGATCATCTCGTAAGAACCTGTGTTCGTAATGGAGTAATAGATATCCAAAAAGGACGGGAGATATTGAAACAAGAAGTATACGAGTACAATTACCGCCGTGTCCATTCAACAACGGGTGAGATTCCGGGTATTCGATTTAATCGGGCTTTAAAAGAAGGAAAGACATTATTCCGTCCGTTTGAGGTACCAAAACCATATGAATCAATTAAAGACATTTTTTGTTTACGGGCAACCCGTCGTACTGACGGATACAGGAAAATATCGTTTCATGGTCTAACCCTTGAGGTACCCAAGGTAGGCAGTTATGAACAAGTTGAACTGCGAATTTATCCGAATATTAAAAACAAAACTGTTGAGATACGTTTTTGGTTTAACAAACAATTAACGGGAGCAATAACTGTCGAAATGGGCAAGCTACCGCTAGTCTCATTTTAACTTTTAAAACATACAAACTGTCTCATTTTATCTTTTAGCTAACATTGCGTTTTGATGCATACTGGATTTTATCAAGGACGGTTGTCACTGTATCTAGAATTGATCCTTGTTGTTTTCCTGTTTTTTTTGTATTAGTTGGTTGAGAATGAGAAAAAATTTTATGTATGTTATTATCTAAATCTTCGGAAAAAGAGAGAAGGATCCTGAGTCCGTTTCTTCCATTCTTTGTGCCAAATGCATACAGAACGAGTCCAGCGACCGCTCCTCCTGCAAGAAATCCATTCCAAAAATTCTTAACTCCCGATTCATTTTTTATCATTTTTTTTGGGAGATATGAGTTCGAATAATTTAAAAAGCGCTTTAAAGCCGTTCATAAAACCAGATATCTCTTCGAATCCTTTTTCCAAACCAACGCCAATCGATTCAAATCCATTCGTTATCTTATTAATCGTCCCCAAAGACTTTTTTAATTCCTTTAAAACAAGGATGAGTTGTATGCCGATAACCACGGAAAAGACCGTTGTCGTCCCCAGGGTAATAATAAGAAGAATCTGCATTGTATCCATAATTGTGTAATTAAACACTGGTAATAAACAGATTTTTTCTAGTCTGTCCAGTAGTTGTTGATCAAGTATAACGTGTCAACGCCATTGTAGTCAAGTCAGTTTATATCAATATTCCTTGCCTAACCTTTTCGGCAACTAGATTATTAGCTCGCAACAACTCGTCGTAGGAAGTGCCCGCATCAATCCACCAGTCAAGGAGTTCACATTTTAATGTTCCTTCTTTTAAATAGAAGTTATTCAAATCTGTTACTTCTACCTCACCTCTTTTTGATGGCTGGAGTTGATTAATGAAATCAAAAACCCGCTTGTCATACATATAGACGCCTGTTTGGGCAATATTTGATTTTGGGTGTTCAGGCTTTTCTTCAATAGAGAGAACTTTCCCCTCCTTGCTGATTTCGATTACTCCATATTGCTTTGAATCGGTAGGCATTTTTACTCCATAAATAAGAGCGCCTTTTTCTTGTTTCTCAAAATTATCTATTGCCATCGTAAGGTCAGTATTAAAAATATTGTCCCCCAGAATGACCATTATCTTGTCATTCTGTGCGAATTCTCTTGCAAGTGCGATGGCATTTGGTATTCCTCCTTTTGGGTTTTGTTGGACGGCGTAAAATAATTTTAATCCAAAGTCCTCTCCAGATTTCAATAGACTAGCAAAGTCTCCCGAATGATCAGGGGAGCTTGTAATAAGAACTTCTTTTATTCCCGCCCTTATCATCGCTTGGATAGGATAGTAAATCATCGGCTTATTATAAATAGGAAGAAGATGTTTGTTAGTGACCAATGTTAATGGGCGGAGGCGAGTTGCAAGGCCACCAGCGAGTATTATTCCTTTCATAAGATATTTTAGTTACGGTTGAATGAATAACAACAGCAAAAACAAGACAGTAAACCCGATAAGGATATATTCTACTATATGAGCCAGGCGAACCTGCTTGATTTTTGTGTGGTGATATTGTCCCCAGAAGACATAAAATCCAACGAATAAACAAATAATCATAAAACTGTATGTACGATAGCCCTGGAATAATCGGAGAAACAAGAGAAAAATAACTCCACCCGTACACAAAAGTAAATAATCAAATAGGTGTTTTTTTAATTCCCTGTGTACTGAATGGACTATATGGTTCATATGTTTTTAAAGGATGGCTCCTTGTTTGAGAATAAATAAAATTCCCAAACTTATAAATCCCAAGAACAGTAAATGAGCAATATGTTTTCCTCGCAAATGGAGAATGTTGAGTTTGGAAGCAACTGAAAAATCAAGCACCAAAGCGAGGACTATGAATCCGATAAAAATAACGTTGATATCGTAAGCAAGGCGTTTCCCATTTACTATGACTTGTTGTTTTTGGATTTGCGGCACTGTTTGAGTTTGACCGAGCACTTTTGGTTTTTGTGCTTTCTGTTCTTGAGACAATGAGGGGCTAAGCGGTGTTCCAAACATTTGTACTACCAACGTTGTCTCTTCGCCATTTAATACGCCATTTACAACAGCGTATCCTACCTGTGTATATTCTTTTCGGATAATATTTTCCTTATGAGTCGTTGAGTTCATCCATGCATCAATAACGTTACTTGAAAATAGAAAATTCTTAGCTAAATTTTCGCCTGCAAATTCATATTGATATCCAGATTGCTTTATAAAATCCCATGGGCTTGTTCCATCTGGGGCAAAATGAGACCAATAGTCTTTTTGCAACATATGGCTTGCCTTTTTTCGGGCAGCCTCATCAAGTTGCGCATTTTCCTGAAGTTGTGGAAGTCCTTGCCGTGTTCGTATCTCATTGGTGAGTATGAATAATTTCTGGATTGAAATATCCGTCGCAACGCCCAAAACACTCGACAATGAGGGAACGCTCTTACTCACAAATACAAGCATGACCGCAACAAAAAGATAGGTAGAAAGCATATTGGTATGAAGGGACTGCGCATGATAACTATTATCTTCGTGTGGGATAAAGAAGCGATGTATTTTTTTAACGAGTAAGTTCATAGCAATTTTCTCAATAGACGTACTTTTCTAATGATACCATACATAATCAATATGCCCCCCATGTCAAATAGAATATCCCGTATTCTTCCCTGTCGGGTAGGAATAAGGAGTTGATGAAGCTCATCGGTTACCGAATACGAGATTGCGATTGCAAAAGAATAGAGAGCAAAAAAATATTCTTGCATATTTTTTAACGAATGGAATGCACGATAAAAAAGAAAGAAAAGAAAAGCGTATTCAATCATGTGGAGTGTTTTGAACGTAACAAATTCAGCTACGGGATCGGATGTTACCGAAACGCTTTTTTGTGAAGACATAAAATATATAATCCCCATCCACATAAGGGGAGGGAACCAATAATATACTATTTGCATTATCTTACGCATTCTTCATTTTAATGAAGATGGAAACAATAGTCAAAAGACTGTATGAAAACGAAACAGAAGAAAGATAAGGAGTGGGGGAAGTGTACGGTATTTCTTTCGTTTGGACCCCCAATATCTCACCTTCTTGTTTAGGAGAAGTGGTTCTCATGAGGTTTGTGCCTGTATTTGTTTGTTGTGGTGGCTGATTTACGGTTTTTTTTGTTGGTGATATTGATTTTTGTGTTGATTTAACGGTATTCTGTGTGGATTGTGAAGAAACCGTTTGGGTTGGCTCTGAAAGGCAAGAAGAGTTGGCGGTATTTTTCGACGGTTCTTGTTCGCAGTAAGAGTCTTCTTCAAACGAAATGCGCCCTATACTGTTTCCCTGAGTTATCTTTCCATATTCCATACTATCTTTTTCATTTTTATTACTATCAAGCAAGCGTGCAACATCGCCACTATTATTGAAGAGTGAAGAAGATAGGTCTACGACAGCATATGTATAGGGATCTATTTTCAATGAAAATGATTTTGGTGCAGATCCCGTGTTTTCTGCATCATCAATATACCAATGCACTAAATCTACTTGTATATCATTATCGTTATAAAATTCAATCCATTCATGTTCGTTTGATTGAGGATAGGGATACACTTCGGAAATTAATATGTTTTGATAATTAACTTCAGGAATGGAATCTGAGGTAGGTTGGGGAAGTGTTATTGTAGGGAACAACGATCGTTGTTCCGTACTAGGAGAGGGAGTTTCTGTTGGATATGTGGGGGTAGGTGTTAACGTTTGACATGCAAATTCATTGGAGCTATTTTTTGTTGGCATATCCAAAATAAACCAGTTAGTACCACCATTAGGACATTTAGCATATGTCAATGTTTTTGAAGAACTAAAATTACCTGAATAAGTAGCGATATCGATAGTCTCTCCTAAATTATTCTTTAATTTAACAGTATCTTTATCATTATTTAAAACACCAACTGAAGTGGCTAATATAAAACCAAATGGCGGTGCACTTCCTGTCGATATATTTATTTTACGATCACCCTCATCCAAAAGTTGATATTGAGAAATATCAATGCTTTGATACCCATCATTATAAAGCTCTATCCATTCACTTTCTCCCGAAGAAGCAGCTGGATATATTTCGTTTAATACAAGAGAAGCGTTACAAAAAAAGGGATTGATAAAGAAAAGTAATAGAATAAGTAAATAGTTCATTGTTACTATTTAAAAACTCATAATTTTTCTTGTCAACGGATTATAAACTACAAAAGAGGCATTTTAGGTTGATAGGAAAGGAAAAAAGTGATATTTGTGCCCCTTGCAAACATCCGAGGTTTGCAGGCTCAATTTTTGAATGGTAAATTGTCCACTGGATTCCCGCGTTCCCTCCAAAGGCGGGTAGACGCGGGAATGACAAATCTAGAAATATTTCGAGGTTTGTAGGCTTTCGTTTACTAATACAGTCTGTCTTTCATTGATATTTTTTGATAAAATAAGACATGTCTGTTTTTAAGTCATTCACCAATTGCTACGCACTCTCCAAAACCCTTAGGTTTGAATTAAAACCTGTTGGGAAAACATTTGAAAATATGCGAACTCAACTTGCATACAACAAAGATCTGCAAACTTTCCTCAAGGATCAAGCAATAGAAGATGCTTACCAAAAATTGAAGCCTCTATTTGATAAGCTTCATGAAGAGTTTATTACTGATAGTTTAGACTCTGACCAAGCAAAAAAAATAGACTTTTCTGAATATTTAGTTCTATATGAAGCAAAAAAAGAATTACAAGCAATTGAAAAAAAATTGCGTGAAGAAATCGGGAAAACGTTTATTGCTGCTGGAGAAAAATGGAAGCAGGAGAAATATGCTCAATATACTTGGAAAAAAGGCAGTAAAGTTGCTAATGGGTCAGATATTCTTTTAACTCAAGATGTGTTGGAATTAATAAGGGACTTGAACGACAAAAATGAAGAACTTAAGAAGATGATTGAAGAAACTTTTAAAGGTTTTTTTACTTACCTTTCAGGCTTCAATCAAAATAGAAAGAATTATTACACGATAAAAGAGGAAAAAGCTACTGCCGTAGCCACTCGCATCGTGCACGAAAATCTCCCGAAGTTCTGTGATAATATTCTCTTCTTTATCGATAGGCAAACAGAATATCTTATCGCACATTCATTTCTTAAAGAGAAAGGACGAGATTTAGTGAATAAAGATGGAAAAGCACTTCTGCCCATTACAGACTCTATTTTCTCGATTGAGCACTTTAATCATTGTTTTTCACAAAAACAAATAGAAGCTTACAATGCGCAAATTGGAAATGCGAATGTATTAATCAATCTTTATAATCAAGCTCACAACGATGAGCAGGGCTTTAAACGGCTACCTGCTTTTAAAACTCTATACAAGCAAATTGGATGTGGAAAAAGAAAATCTCTATTTTTTACCCTAACATGCGATACCGAAGCTGAAGCAAGTAAGATGCGAAATGAAAACAAAGAGGCCTTTTCGGTAGAGGAAGTGTTAAATCTGGCATATAAAGCTGGAGAGAAATATTTTCAGAATAGTATTGAAAATGATAGCAATCTTACTATTCCAAAATTTTGCTCATACATTGAGGCACAGCAAGACTATGACGGAATTTATTGGTCAAAGGCTGCACTCAACACTATTTCCAATAAATATTTTGCAAACTACCACGTCCTCAAAGATCGCTTGAAAGAGGGAAAGGTATTTCAAAAAGCGGTTAAAGGCAGCGAAGAAGATGTCAAGATACCAGAAGCGATTGAACTGGAAGGACTCTTTGCTGTGATTGATGAAGTAGATGGGTGGAGAGATGAAGACATCTTTTTCAAGAAAAGCCTCATCGAAGAACGCAAAGATGAAAAAGAGAATAAAAAAAATAAGAAAAGGCTGGAAGTTATCAAAAAAGCCGAAAAACCGTCACAAGCACTTATAAATCTAATTTTTTTTGATATTAATGAACATATTGAGCAGTTTTTTGATACCTCAAAAGCAATTCTGAGTCTTCAAGAATACAAGAGTAAAGAAAGCAAAGAAGCTATTAAAGCATGGATGGATCACGCGTTGGCGGTAAATCAAATCCTCAAATATTTTCTAGTAAAAGAAAATAAAACAAAGGGGAATCCTCTTGATTCCGAAATTTCAAATGCTCTTAAAAATATTCTATTTGAAGGCAAAATTATATTTGATGGAAAAGAAATAGATGTGGATTGGTTTAGATGGTACGACGCACTCCGCAATTATCTCACTAAAAAACCTCAGGATGATGCGAAAGAGAATAAGTTGAAATTGAATTTTAAGAATAGCACTTTAGCTGGAGGCTGGGATATCAATAAAGAACCGGATAATCATTGCGTTATTTTACAAGACCAAAACGACAAACAGTACCTAGGGGTTATTGCAAAAAAAGAAAAGCAACGAGGTTATAACAAGATTTTTGAAAAAACGCCAGAGAACCCACTCTATAAAATAGATAGCGGAGAAGTTTGGCAAAAAATGGAATACAAACAAATAGCAGCGCCAACCGGTATTGGTGGATTTGTTAGAAAATGTTTCAAGACTGCGCAGCAATATGGCTGGAAATGTCCAGATAATTGCTTAAATAGCGAAGGTAAAATCATTATAAAAAATGACGAGGCAAAAGAAAATTTAGAAGCAATAATTGACTGTTATAAAGATTTTTTTATCAAATACGAAAAAGATGGATTTAGCTATAAAAAATTTAGCTTTAATTTTAAGAAGAGTAGCGAATACGAAGAGTTAAATAATTTTTTTAGTGATGTTGAAAGGCAAGGTTATAAATTGGATTTTACAACTATAAATAAAGCTATTATCGATCAATGGGTTGAAGATGGCACCATATATCTCTTCGAAATCAAAAACCAAGATGCTAATGATGGAAAAAAAGAAGGTCATAAGAATAACCTTCATACAATTTATTGGAAAGCACTTTTTGAAAATAATGAAGACAAGCCCAAATTAAATGGAGGAGCAGAGTTATTTTATCGAAAAGCACTTCCAAAAAGCAAACAGGAAAAAATAAAAGATAATCATGGGAAAGAGATTATCAAAAACTTCCGTTTCTCAAAAGAGAAATTTCTTTTTCATTGCCCAATAAAAATGAACTACAAAGCAAAAAGTTATTCTGATCCAAAATATGCTTTGCCAGAAATAAATAATCAAATAAATGAAGCTCTTACAACTTTTGGCGATATTCATTTCCTCGGCATTGACCGCGGAGAAAAGCATTTGGCCTATTATTCGCTTGTAGATAAGAATGGGGAAATGATAGATAAAGGAACACTTAATTTACCATTTATAGATCAAGAAGGAAAACCAAGAAGTATAAAAAAACCAAAGTATTTTTATAATAAGAAAAAAGACAAATGGGAATCTGAAGAAATAAACTGCTGGGATTATAACGACCTCTTGGACGCAATGGCTTCCAATCGTGATATGGCTCGTAAAAATTGGCAAACAATTGGAACTATCAAAGAGCTCAAAGAAGGATATATTTCACAAGTCGTCCGCAAGATCGCGGATATTGTGGTTGAACATGGTGCGTTTATTGTTCTTGAGGATTTGAACACTGGATTCAAAAGGGGAAGGCAAAAGATTGAAAAATCGGTGTACCAAAAATTTGAGTTGGCGCTTGCAAAGAAACTGAATTTTCTCGTAGACAAATCGGCAAAAAGTGGAGAAATCGGTTCGGTGACGAGAGCCCTGCAGCTAACACCTCCAGTAAACAATTATGGAGACATCGAAAAGAGGAAGCAAGTTGGAATTATGCTCTATACAAGAGCAAACTACACATCTCAAACCGATCCTGAAACGGGGTGGAGAAAAATAATTTATCTGAAAAAAGGAAATGAAGAAGCCATTAAAGAACAAATTCTACAGAATTTTACCGATATCTGGTTTGATGGCTTGGATTACTATTTTGAATATCCAAATAAAAATAAATCAGATAAACCATGGAAATTATACTCAGGTAAAGGTGGGAAAAGTCTTGATCGGTTCCGGAGATCAAGGGGAAAAGATAAAAACGAATGGACAATTGAGCCAGTCAATGTGGTGAACATTCTCAAACAGGTTTTTGTAAATTTTGATGAAAAACGTTCGCTTCGTTCTCAGATTATTGAAGGGAAAGCCCTGGCAAGAACTAAAGAGAAAACTGACTTTACTGCTTGGGAAGCACTACGGTTTGCAATTGACCTTATTCAGCAAATCCGCAATACGGGGAATAATGAAAAAGACGCTGATTTTCTTCATTCTCCTGTTCGTGATACAAATGGAAATCACTTTGATTCACGGTCTGTTTCTCATGATCGACCAACTTCAGGCGATGCCAATGGTGCATACAATATAGCCCGCAAAGGACTGATGATGAATGAACATATCCGAACATGGGCGAAAAAAGGAAAGCCAAAATATGACAAAAATACAAACGATCTAAACCTATTTATTTCAGAAGAGGAATGGGATTTGTATCTTGCAGATAAAAAAGCATGGCAAGAAAAACTCCTGATGTTTTCATCACGAAAAGCTATGGATGAGGAAAAGAAGAAGCACATATAACAGTAATTTGAATACAAGATGGCCATATTCAAGGACTTAAATGCTCAAATCACATTTTTTACTATAATTGTGCCATCTCCGACCCCGATCAAAGATCCGCTCTCAAAAGTTTGAATACGGATTCCCCCGAATTCTCGGAGGAATGACAGTCTATGTCAATCGTTATGAATTCTTACTGTAATATCAATATCAATCAAACTATATCAATATATGATATGATATCACCCTATGGATGAGGTGATACAGATATCTAAAATCAACGACTTCATTTTTTGCCCCCACTCGATTTATCTGCATGGAGTGTATGAGTCTTTTCATGAGAACATCTATCAGGATACGCCTCAGCGCCAAGGTAAAATAGTTCATGAAACTATTGAAAATAGCACATATTCATCAGCCAAACGCTATCTCCAGGGAGTATCGGTATATTCACAAAAATATCGTCTTGTGGGGAAAATAGATATTTATGATACGAAGGATAAAGCCCTTATTGAGCGCAAATATAAAATTGAGTACATATATGATGGACAGAAATATCAACTCTATGCTCAATGTATCGCCATGTGCGAAGCAGGATATGAGGTTGAAAGGTTGTTCATCCATTCCCTCTCCAATAACAAGCGATATGCTATTGACCTGCCAGACGAAGAGGAGCTCATCCATTTTGGGTTAGTAATAAATAGTATACGAGAATATTCTGTTCTGTCATCTACTCACTCGGTAAATCCCGTTAAGTGCACAAAATGCATCTATCGTCAGTTATGTCATAAAGCACTATGTTGACGCTCCCCGATTTTAAAGAAAAAAAGATTGTTTTTATTGAGGCTGAAAAAGATATCGATCATCAGATTCGTTTTTGGAATAGTAATATTCGTATTTTCAAAGATGGAGAACCCGTCAACCAGATATCTTGCTATCTGGTGCTTTGTATTTTTATTGTTGGCAATACCAGTTTAACAACAATACTCATCCAGAAAGCTCAGAAATATGGCATCTCAATTTTTTTACTTAATTATTCATTGAAGCCATATGCGGAAATCATGTCACAAGCGGAAGGAAATACCGCACTCAGAATCAAACAATATACCATGGCGAAGCAGACACAACTTATATTTGCAAAGCATATCGTAGAGAATAAGGTTAACAATCAGTTTGCGTTGCTTCAAGAGACGGGTAATATATCTTCACAAAATACCTTACAGCAAATACACAAATCTGAGACCATGCAGGAGCTCCTTGGCGCTGAAGGGAACTGTGCGAGTCGGTATTTTCAACAGTTGTTTACCGCTCATGAATGGGGGAGGAGAGCACCGCAAACGAAAGAAGATATCACAAATTTTCTTATGGATATAGGGTATACATACCTTTTCAATTATGTAGATGCCATATTGCGACTGTTTGGTTTTGATACGTACAAAGGTTTTTATCATCAGCTTTTTTTCCAGCGCAAATCTCTCACCTGTGATTTGATGGAGCCAATGAGACCACTCATAGATAGGGCTATTATCAAGGGATACAACCTAGGTATAATCAACAAGAATGATTTTGTGTTTCAAAGAGGCTCCTATAAGTTAAAGCTCGATGTAAAGGTGCGCAGTAAATATAGTTTGTTATTTTTTAAAGTGATCACCGTACATAAAGAAGGGATATATACGTATTTGCGGTTGTTCTACCTTCATCTTATGAATCCAGAGAAATATCAGTTTCCCACATACTCAACTATATGATTATTACTTCGTATGATTTCCATAGCGATAAAACAAGGAGAAGATTTGCCAAGCTGATGGAGCAGTATGGAGAGCGAATACAATATTCTGTTTTTTTAGTCAAAAATAGTCCCCGAATTTTACGTATGATGCTCATTGAAATTGAACTAAAGTTCAAAAATAAAATTAAAAAAACCGACAGTGTCTATGTTTTTAGGCTTTGTAATGGTTGTACAGAGAAAATCGTTCGTTATGGGAGCGCAACATATGCTGAGGAAGCTGTGGTATACTTGAACTGAGTGTGTACTTTGATAAATAGTTTTGAAAAGTGGAAGTTATACTATCAATAAATCCTTGGTCTTTATTTTTTGCAATAATTGTAGAGTAGTACGCTAAATAGACTATCAGAAAGCCTAATAATACTATTTATTGCTCCGGCTTCATCGTCCTGGAACTGATTGTTTCAGTTGTATCGATAGATTGTTGGGGCAATATAGAGGCTCTCTACAATTGATAGCCAATTTCTACTTTTGTAGATCTAAAC
>Ga0210006_1000530_pt1 | contig 29897 bp, 36 predicted proteins | sample CryGey02umfilter_2_FD_185452 | JGI IMG/M metagenome (GOLD analysis project Ga0210006, IMG submission 185452) | Groundwater microbial communities from aquifer in Utah, USA - Crystal Geyser 4/10/14 0.2 um filter (SPAdes) (version 3) | ecosystem: Environmental > Aquatic > Deep subsurface >... | reverse complement strand
TTTTTGTTCGGCTGTGTAAGTTTGCCCTTTTTTTCTACTCATAATTTATCTCCATAATTCGTATTATTTTAACTTTTTTGAAAATAAATCTTACTGAATTACTGTCTTAGATTTTAGGGGCATTATAAGATGTATTGTCAAAATCCTATATTCTTCCAAACAAACTTGAGATACATCTAGGTGCCTCTGTGGGGATTGTGATAGAATCCGACCACAATGCAACGGCGCAAGAACTCATCCAATATGTGGATTCGGCTCTCTTTAAAGCTAAAAAAGAGGGGCGTTCAACTTTTGCGTACTATACAAGTGAGTTGACTCGCTTGGTAGTAGAGCGCATGGCGTATGAGCGAAGACTTCACAGAGCCTTAGAAAACAGCGAGTTTGAGCTTTACTATCAACCTCAAGTTCACTTTTTGAGCGAAAAGATAGTCGGGGTAGAGGCGCTGATTCGCTGGAATGACCCAGAGTTTGGGCTTATCTCACCTGAAGATTTCATCCCTATTGCAGAAGAGACAGGACTTATCTCTCCTATTGGAAAATGGGTGTTAGAAGAGGCGTGCAGACAAGGCAAAGCGTGGCTAGAGTGTGGTTACCATCTCAACATGTCTGTGAATGTATCTGCATACCAAATACAAAATCAAAACATTATAGAACTTGTAGATAACGCACTCAAAGAGAGTGGATTTTCTCCAGATAAACTTGTGATAGAGTTGACTGAAAGTGCTATGATGCAAAGAGAAGAGGAGGTTGTGACGATGCTTCATATCCTTCGTGCCAAAGGGATTAAACTCGCGATTGATGACTTTGGTACTGGGTACTCCTCTTACAGCTATCTCAAGAGATTTCCTATTGACATCTTAAAAATCGACAAAAGTTTTATTGATGATGTTCCGTATGAAAAAGATGATATAGCAATCGTTCAAGCAATTATAGCAATGGGTAAAGCCTTAGGTTTTAGTATAATGGCAGAGGGAACAGAGCAGATAGAACAAATCGAATTTTTAAAAGCGCAAGGGTGTACGTACTACCAAGGTTACTACAAAAGTAAACCTATCCCAGCCAAGAAGTTTGAAGAGCTCTTTTTGCAGCATATTGAGAGTAGTTGTAAGAAATAATATTTTAGTTTTAAGGGGTTATGATGCGAAGTATTTATTTAAGAATAAGTTTTATTCTTATTGTGGCAATGTTGATAGGCAGTTATTTTTATATTGAATTTAATTCAAATGAGCAATCAATCCGTAATGGAGTAAAACAAGAGCAAACTTCTATTGTCTTTGCAAACAAAAAGAAAGAGATTGAAGCAACATTCAAAATGATGTATGAGAGTGCAAGGACAGTCTCATTGATGCCTTCCATTCGCAATATCTCTGTTGGAAATAGAAAAAGTGAAGAGGAAGATGTTGTAAAAAAAGGGGAGTTTAGCGAAGATGCTTTTATGACGGTACAGCAGTTATATAATAACTTAGCAAACAATGTAGCCGTATCTGAAGTCTATGCTATTGTAAAAGGATTAGATTATGCTCAAGGGGAATTTCCTTTTTTTATGTTTGATTCACTTGTCTTAAATGATTCACAAGAGAGTGATGAAGCCGATGCTGAAGTCAATGATGATTTTCCTGAAGAAGCAGAAGATGCAGAGTACATGTATTATCCACTTCAGATTCAATATTTTCAAAAAAATTATCCAAAATTTGCCTTTGAAAAACTAGATGACATTCCAGCTGTTTTATCTCCTTTAATGCGTACGTGTGACAATACCCAGTATCTATCCAAAAAAAATGGTGATGTAAAAGAGAGTTATGGTTTACTCTATTCCATCCCTTTTTACAACATAAAAAATGAAGTCAATGGGATTATTTCTGTTATTTTTAGAAAAAACATTCTTGAAGCGAAACTTGTTGGAGTGCCATTTATAATTCTTACAGAAGAGGACAAAGCACAAGCACTCAAAGAAAGTTTTAGTATGCCAAAAGAGTTGAGTCCATTTCTCATAGAAAACAAACAATTTGATATCCAAGTTTATGATAGAAGAAATAGTGAATTGGTGCAACATCTAGAGAGTTATCAAAATAAGAGAGAGGATTATGTCGTAAAAATGCCATTGCAAATAAAAGATGGAAGCGAGTGGACATTATCTATGGAGATACCTGAAGAACTCTATCAAGCGGCATTAGTAGATGCTCAAAGTACTTTACGCTCAAAAATAGTTTTTCTTACTCTTATGACATTGGTTTTTATTGGTATTATTATTTATAGTTCAAAAAAACGAACGGACGAACTTGTAGATATAAAAGCATTTGAAACTATTGTTCTTGACATTGTTGAGGGGAGTGGGAATTTAAAAGCTTCAATCTCTCAGACCAAAAGTGATACCATAAAATTGATAGCCGTGTATATCAATCAGTTTATCCATGAAATGGCTCAAATTGTTGGCTTTTCAAAAGAGAGCGCGGTTCACTTAACTGAATCAAGCCGCGTTTTGAGTGAAGATGTAAACCTGTTGCAAAATAATATTGTTACACAGTTAGAAGAGATTCAAAAAGGGCAAGAACTCTTGAAAATGACTGATAATACAGTAAAAGATGGGAGTGATATTGCGCAAGCAACAATGAAAGATTTATCAAAAACTTTGCATGTTTTTGATAACTTTGCAAGCAGCTTAATGGAGGTTTCACAACTTATTGAATCGAGTAGCAATCAACAAAATGAAGTTGTTAAAAAAATGGAACTCTTGACGCAACAGGCAGCTCAGATAAGAGTCGTGTTGGCACTTATTGCTGAGATAGCAGACCAAACCAATCTTTTAGCACTCAATGCCGCCATAGAAGCAGCGCGTGCTGGTGAACATGGAAGAGGCTTTGCGGTTGTGGCAGATGAGGTAAGAAAACTTGCAGAACGAACACAAGGTGGTTTGAATGAGATTAATAATACTACGAATATTATTACAAGCAGTATTAGTGATATTAACCAAGAGCTTGAAGATTCGGCAAAATCTGTATTAAGTGTTTCAGATAAAGCACATGTACTTATGGAAGATGCTAACGTTACAAAAGAGAGATTAAGTAAAACCACAGAACTGACAAACACGCTTTTGGCAAAAAACAATGAGATTATCGCCAATATTAATACACTCAGCAGATCTATGAATCACATTGTTGAACTTTCAGTATCGAATCAAAGCTCTGGTGAAAGGGTAAACAGCGTTGCTACAGGACTCCAAGAAACAGCGGTTACATTTAACTCAAAACTTAAACGATTTCAAGTTTAAACGCTCAAGTTTGGCATGTGGAAATAACTTTCCACATGCCAAAGAGCTATAAGATGTTACTTCTCTAAAAACTCAGCAACCACAGAAGTAGGTCTTCCTATGATGGCTTTGCCATCTTTTATGAGGATAGGTCTCTCGATGAGTTTTGGATTTTGTGCCATGGCTTCTATGAGCTTCTCTTCGTCGTGTTCCTCTTTGAGTGCTAGTTCTTTATAAAGCTCCTCTTTTGTTCTCATAAGTTCTCTCGCTGTTACGCCTAACATTTTTAAAAGGTTTTTTATCTCATTTTTCTCAGGAGAAGTCTCAAGATACTTGATAATATCTTTGTCACACTCATACCCTTCGAGTATGCTGAGTGCCTCACGAGATTTTGAACATTTCGGATTATGCCAAATAGTCACTTTTTTCATCTTTTTACCTTTTTTAGCGACATTTTACCCTATAACTATGCCTCTTGAAGCCCTTTTGCCTCTAAAGCCTCTTCGATTTGTGCAAGGGCAAGTTTTTTACCGTTCTCTTCTTCCTCCGCACTCCACCAATACTCAATAATCTGCTGTTCAATACTTCCTAACAAATCCATAGGAAGAGAGGCAAAAACTTCATACGAACTTACGTCATCTTTGTTCATTCCAAGTTTTTTTGCTATCTCATCGACAAGTTCACGAATCGCGATTTCGATGTTTGTTGGTTCTGGAAGGGGAACGCCATCGGTTGGTTGCGCAAGAACCCTCGCATAATCTATCCAGATTTTAATCTCATCTTCCAAGTAGTCATACCCCTCTATTTTATAACAGAGTATGCGCTCATTTGAGTAAACCATCTCCTCTTTCTCATCTAAGACATCCGTAGATTTCACAGTGCCGTTTTGAAGATAAACCTCGATTCTCTGGTTTGTGTTGAGTGTAGATGCTTGTTCAAAAGCATTTCTTGCGTGTTTGAGTAACTCTTTTTTTGTTGATGCGTAATCCATGAAACGGTTCCTATTTGAAAATTTGGTCTAAATAAATGTGCGACTACTTATGCACGGATACTATTGCGAGCATTATGTATATCCCACAAGCGTTTATAGTTTGAATCAAGTTCTGACAATACGCCGTCTGTAAGTATCAAATCTCTAAGACCCTGAAACTTCTCGTTGCTGTGGTTCTCATACCAATCATGCATCTCTTTTTTAAGAATCTCTCTCTTGGCTACAGTTTCCATTATCATTCTCTGTAGTTGAGACATCTCTTCAGTAATAATATTACTCATAGGCACACCCATATTTTTCGGAATAGCTGTCATGTGTAACTCCTTCTCTTTTAAACCACAGTTGCATAATCAGTTCTAGAATAATTAATGCATGAGAGAGATTATAAGAGATGAAAGGAAAAGAGTATGAGTGAAGTTTTTGAAAGAGGCATACAAGCGTATGAAGCAAAACAATATAACGAGGCATATAAACTTTTTAAAGAGGTCTCACCGAGTAACGCGAACGCTTTAATGAACTTAGGCTTGATGCATATGAAGGGCAGAGGCTGTGTGCAAGATACTCCTACTGCGATGGAGTTGTTTGAAAAAGCGGCAGCTACTGGGAGTGTTCCTGCGATGTTTGCACTTGGAACTTTTTATGAAAAAGGGTTGCATGCTGGCAATATAGATAATGAAAAAGCCTTACACTTTTATAAGCAGGCAGCCGATAACGCGCATGTTGAAGGACAACTCAAAACAGGCTTACTCTATAAACAAAAAGAGAACCTTGCAGAGGCGATGCGCTATCTTATCACAGCCGCATACAACAACAACACGCAAGCGCAGTCCCTCATCACTTATGTAAGCAATAAAGAGGGTGCAACGATTACAAATAGTGCATTTCACTCCTTAGATGCCGAGCGTCAAAAGGCTTTAGTTGCAAACTTGATTGAGACACAAATCAAACCAATTTTAGCGAGTGATGGTGGTGGAATAGAGTTGGTGAACTACATAGCTGGCGAAACACCGCAAGTCTGGCTCAGTTATCTGGGTGCATGTTCGGGTTGTCATCTTGGTTCTACCTCCACTGCAGATATGCTCTTAGAACATTTCCAAACAATGATTGACAAAAATGTCATCCTTTATCTTATGTAAGAGGTTCTCTTTACAATGAATAAAATCATAGCTGAGGTTCAAGAGATAAACGAAACAGAGATTGTCACTTATATTCATGTAAATAGCGGAGATACAGTTTTACATCTCACAAAATCAAAAAAACCTGCTTGGCTTCATGTGGGCGATAAAGTCTCCTGCAGTTTTCAAGAGGGGGCTGTTTGTATGAGTAAAGATTGCCCTGGAAAACTCTCTATTGAAAATATTTTGCCAGTGCAACTCAAAAATGTACGAAAGTGCGACTCTCTTTGTGAGCTGACACTCGAGAGCAAAATGGGAAAAATAGTTTCACTCATTACAGCAAACGCGTATGATGATTTAGAACTTCATGAGGGGTGTGAAGCAATGGTACTTTTACGTGGAGTAGATATTTCACTCGACCCGATACTTGTACCGATGAAAGCAGGCAGTTTTTAATTTAGAATAAAACTTGCACAGAACAAAGTATAAACAAAATAGGAGAAATAAAATGGCTGTAATGATTACCCAAGAGTGTATAAATTGTGATGCGTGTGCACCTGAATGTCCTGTCGCTGCGATACTACCAGATGACAATGAGAAAAACCCACATGAAGGCGTAAAGTTTTACGTTAAACCTGAGAGTTGTGTAGAGTGTGTAAGTCATGCAGATACACCTCGTTGTGCGGAAGCGTGTCCAACTGAGGGTTCAATCGTTTGGGATATGCCTTATAGTACTGAGTTCAATGAGTACTATGCTACAGGTCATGAAGAGGGCAGATACGCTATTCGTGAACACAAAAGTAAAGGGTTAATGCTTCCTGAAGTAAAAGCGCAAGCTTCTATAAGTGACATTCCAATGGATCTTCGTCTCTCTCATTCAAATGTTATGGATTCGTTTTAATCGTCCATCAAAAAAGTGAGGAGTAAAGATGCATATAGCTTTCGCTTCATCAAACGGAGAGGCTATTGACCAGCATTTTGGCTGGTCAAAAAGCTTTTATCTCTATAGAGTAGGAAAAGAGAGTGCTGAGTTTTTAAAGGTCATTGACTCTTCGCAAGAGCCAGAGGGTGAGAAAGAGAAACTTGAGTACAAAATCGGAACTATTAAAGAAGCGAATATTATGTACTGCACTCAAATCGGACCAACTGCCTCGAAGATGATTCAATCCTCAGGCGTTCACCCCGTACGTGTTGCTGAAGGTGAAAAAATATCTGAAGCCATATCCAAACTCCAAGAGATGTTAAAGGATGCTCCTGCCCCTTGGTTGCTTCGTATATTTCATAAAGCTCAACTCAATAATTAAAAGGAAAAATTATGTCTGTAATAATCGATGATACATGTATAACCTGTGATGCTTGTCAACAAAACTGTCCTGTAAATGCAATTGTAAATGATACAAATAACCCAACAGGGGAGAAGCGTTACTATGTACAACCAGAAAAATGTGTAGAGTGCGTAGGTCATTTTGAGGATCCTCAATGTGCCGCAATCTGCCCAAGTATTGGTTGTATAACATGGGATATGCCTTTTACTAAAGAGTTTGATGCGCACTTCTTAAATGGAGCACTTTATAAACTTGCAACTAAAGAGGGTGTTGCAAAATCTCCAGCTTTTAAAGAGAAAAAATATAGAGAAGATATTCCTCTAGAGTTACGTGGTGTTGGCAAAGAAGTTCAGGTAGCACCAGAAGATTTGATTGAAGTTGGTTAATGTACTATAACCTTGACTCAATGGGTGCGATTGCAAAAGGATTAGACTCCTTTTATCGTGATTGCGCCATAACCGTGGCTCTAAAAATTAGTGATGATAGTTGTAAAATGGATCATTACGAAAAATCTGTTTTTATGTTGTTATACAAACATATCGAGAAGAAGAGCGATTTCTTTGAAGCTGATGTTTTTGACTTGATAGAACAGGCAAACACATCCCCCTCCGCAACCATCTACGCAGATATAAAAAAAAGAAGAGAAGCTGCCATGGATTTTATAACAAGACCAAAAATGAAAGCTTTTAAATCGGATATACGTGATTTATTAAGTGAATGAGAGGTCACTTTCACAAAAACTTCAAGAAGCTTTTGTGGAGAGCGTTAAGAGATTAAACTGCTCCGAAAAGCACTTTACCTCTTGAACTTTGGTTTGCTTTAATCTCTTCATACGATTTCTCGCTAATACGAAGATTTGTAGATTTGATTTCATCATAAACAATATCGATTTTCTCTTCTGCACTTGCTTTTTTGAGGTCACCTTTTGAAAGGTCTGCAAATTCAACAAGCTCATTCCAAACAGAACTCTCATCCAAAGAGAAAGCGTTAAATGTAAAGCCTTCATACGTGAACTTTCCATTAATATCTAAGTCAGTCACAAAAAGAAGATAGAGACCATCTGGTGAAAGTACATCTTTGTAGCGCTCTACAAAAGGTTCAAAAAAGTCTAGAGTCTCAAGTTCACATGCTAAAAAATCTATCTTATCGCCATTGCTTACAATGATAGTTTGTGTTGCAGTTGCTTTGGGTGGAAGTTGCTTGTCCTCTGATAAAATTTTACCTGGAGTAATGATAATACTTCCTCTATAACCATAAGCGTACTTCTCAGTTTTTGCACTAAATGACGCTTGCCATTGCAGGTTGTTATCGTAGATGAACTCTTTAATTTTTGACATTGGGTATCCCCTTAATTTATTTTTAAATTAAATGCAATTTGTATTCTATTTATGCAGATACTTCAGGCGCATTTGTATAGGCATAGGTAGAGGAGATACTACGTAATCTCTCAACCGCTTTTGTGAAAACTTCTATGGTGTAATCCACTTCTGCTTGCGTTGTAAATCTTGAAAGAGAGAGACGCATCGCAGTATGCGCTAGCTCTGGGTCTTCCCCGATTGCACTCATTACTGGGTTTGCTTCGAGTGATTCTGAGGCACATGCCGAACCTGTTGAAGCTGCGATTCCAGCCTTGTTTAAGTCCCATAACATAGACTCACCCTCGATTCCGCGAAGAGAGACTAAAATCGTGTTTGGTGTTCTCTTCTCACGTGGTCCAACAACGATAGTATCTGGAAGTTTTGAGATAGCATCTTCGAGCGTGTCTCTGAGTTTTCGTACATCTGTATTCATCTTTTCCACATGCCCAACTGCTTGTTTCATGGCAAGACCCATACCGACGATGTAGGCAACATTGGGTGTTCCAGCTCTTTTACCACCCATCTGCTCTCCACCATGCAAGAGGTTTGGAAGTGCTTTCCCTTTTTTGACATATAAACCACCAATCCCTTTAGGACCATGAAATTTATGCGCTGAAAATGTAAGGTAATCGACATTGACCTTCCCTAAATCTACAGGAATTTTTCCAATCGCTTGCACTGCATCCGAGTGGAACAAAATTCCCTTCTCTTTTGCAAATGCTCCAACCTCTTCTACTGGAAAAATCATCCCAGTCTCATTGTTCGCCCACATCATAGAGATAAGGATTGTTTTATCCGTAACAGCTGCTTTTATAGCTTCCGCAGAGATACCACCTTCGCTATCAACATCTACATACGTTACATCTACGCCATGCTCACTTAAAAACATAAGTGTGTCCGTGATAGAAGGGTGCTCTACTGAAGTTGTAACAATATGGTTTTTCTCTGGGTTATTTAAAATGTATTTAAAAAAGATACCCTTAAGAACCGAGTTATTACTCTCTGTTGCACATGAAGTGATGATGATGTCATCCTCATCCGCGGCATTGAGTGAGTCATACATAGAACCAAGTGCTTCATTAAGGTGTTGGCGAACTTCCATGCCGTATTTGTGAAGAGAGTTAGGATTTCCATAAAGCTCCTCAAAAAATGGTTGCATTTTAACTTTTACTATCGGGTCGATTTTTGTTGTTGCATTGTTGTCTAAATAAATACGCATTACGCTTCCTTTTCTTTTTTATATGTAAATATTGGTTCTTTTGTCGGGTCTTTCACGACTGCCTCAGTAATCGTACAACTCTCTAAGTTCTCTTTTGAAGGGCAAGAGAATTGTAGAGGAAGCATTACCTCTTCGATGATTCCACGTAATCCTCTGGCTCCAACACCTTTTTCTATCGCTTGCGTAGCGATTGCTTCAAGGGCTTTATCTTCAAAAATCAGATCTATCGAATCCATCTCAAAGAGCGCTTGGAACTGCTTAATAAGTGCGTTGTCAGGCTCTTGTAGAATCTGAACCATCTGATCTTTTGTAAGTTCACGAAGTTGCGCAATCACTGGAATACGACCGATAAACTCTGGGATGATTCCGTAATGCACTAAGGCTTTGTGATCTACCTTATGCACCTCTGAACTCTTCTCTTGTGTAACAGAACCAAACCCGACTTTGTTCCCTTTTTTACTGTTGACATCAGGAACAAGTCCGACAAAAGCACCACCACATACAAAAAGAACATGGGTTGTGTCAAAGAGTACAGTCTCAGTTGTAGAGTTTTTGCGGCTCCCTTTGAGAGGAACATAGACCTCTGCACCTTCAAGAATTTTAAGAAGTCCTTGTTGGACTCCTTCGCCTGAAACATCACGACCCATTGTAGAGGACTCTGTTTTTCTTGCGATTTTATCAATCTCATCGATGTAGATGATTCCTCTTTGTGCAAGTTCAATGTCGTAGTTCGCAGCGGCAAGAAGGCGAGAGAGAATAGACTCAACATCCTCTCCAACATAACCAGCCTCTGTAAGCGCTGTAGCATCGGCGATTGCAAAAGGTACGTTCATGATTTTTGAGAGCGATTTTGCAAGAAGTGTTTTCCCGCTTCCTGTTGGACCTAAAAGAAGGATATTACTTTTTTCAAGTTCTACATTGTTATAGATAGGGTTTTCTATACGCTTGTAGTGGTTGTAAAGAGCTACAGCCAAGACTTTTTTTGCATCCTCTTGCCCAATAATATGTTTGTCAAGAAAAGAGACAATCTTTTCAGGTTTTGGGAGTTGGTGTTGTATCTCTGCTTGTTGCTCGTACTTCACCTCTTTTTGGAGAATGTTTGAACAGGTTGTAACGCACTCATTACAAATATGTGTTGTCTCGGAGGAGAACATTTTTTTGACTTCACTCTGTTTTCTTTTACAAAATGAACAGCTTTTTTCCAAACTCATTTAGACATCCTTTTGAGAGATTTTTTTCAAGATGGTATCTGCTAAACCAAACTCAATGGCTTGTGCTGCTTCAAAATAGTTGTCGCGGTCGCTCTCTTTCTCAATCGTCTTGACATGTTTGCCTGTCGCTTTTGCAAGAATTTTGTAGAGTCTTTTCTTGAGACTTATAATGTGGTTTGCTTGAATCTCAATATCACTCGCTTGACCATGTGTTCCGCCTAAAGGCTGATGAATCATAACCTCTGCATTTGGCATAATATATCTATGCCCTTTCTCTCCACATGCAAATAAAACAGCCGCCATAGAAGCAACCATCCCCATAGCATAGGTATAAACTGGGGCAGTAATGAGTTCCATCGTATCTAAGATTGCAAGTCCTGACATTACAGAACCTCCTGGAGAACTTATGTAGATATGAATGGGCTCCCCAGAATCTTCTGCTTCAAGATAGAGAAGTTGTGCGACGATGATACCCATCATCTGATCATCTATCTGCTCCGTAATCATAATTACACGGTCATTTAGTAGTTTTGAGAAGAGGTCAAAATACTTCTCTCCTCTTGGTGAACGGTCTTTTACTGTTGGAATGATTGGCATGTTTACTCCTATATTTAAAATCTGTCCGTAAGGACTAGCTTTAGTGCCATAGCGGCTAGCGTAGTAAAATGGGCTTTGCTCATTTTACGCATATACTTAGATGAATTCTTTTGTAAAATCTTCGAGAGACATATTGATAACTATTAGATTATGCTTCTCTACAAACTTCAACTCTTTTTTGCTTAACTCCTGATCTGTAATGACATAACCGCCTTCTAAATCATAAGTAAGTTCGTTGGCTACCATTCTGTCCGTATCACGGTCAAAAGAGGTACCTAAAAAAAGATATTTTTTTGTTTTTCTATAGCTCTTTAAAACAGGAGGAACAGCAAAACCACCCATTGCTTCTGTAAGCCAATCTACATAATCTGCATCTGAGATGACAAATGTAGGCTCAGGAAGAGGTGAACCCATTGGTTTAAAAAGAATAGTTTTGGCAGTGTCGAGAACTTCATCTTCTACTAAAAAATATTTCTTGTTTTCAACATCATACTCGTAGGTTTCATAGCGGTTTTTATCTGCCATGATTCTCGATTTACCAAGAATAAGACAGTGAGGCTCGTATGCTAACAACTCTTGGATTTTACTATCGCGGTTAGTATCTATGATATAGCGAGGTGCCATAGCAATCACTGCTTTTTGTAAAGGAGTTGGGTCGAAATTTTTTGTATAGATATGGTTGATAAGTTGTGTAAGGTAACTTACCCCACGACGCTCTTCTAAGTGCATTGCAGCACGAGAGTACTCAAACATGAGGCGTTGACTCATCGGTCTTCCGTCATTCATCTTTAGTATCATCGAGTCTGAGTCAAATGGCATCTGTTCTCCATCTTTTGTCGTCGTCTCTTTAAATATACCCAATCCAAAGTAGGGTACAGTGGTTTGGTTACGTAACTCTTTTTTTATCTCTTGTATCAATGTGTTCATTAATGGCATCCTTTTCCGGTGTAACAAATTTGTGCTGCTGAAATCTTTCGTAGTAGAGTCTCTATGTTGAATTTATCATCTATATCTTGGAGAAATTCATCGTGAAAAATCGCTCCATCTTTGGATATAAGAATGATGGCTTTGGTAAATTCAGCATTATAAGGCTCGCCTTTTAACCTTGTTCCATAAAAATCACCAAACGTATCTTCGCTATCAACAAAAAAATTGAATTTTTCAAGCGCAGGGTTCTGATGTCTCTCGTTTGCGACAATGAGTGAAGCTGTTACTTCATACTCTCCACCTTGAGGTAGTATCTTCTCTATCTCTTTTAACTCCTCTATAAAAGCTTGGTCTATAGCTGGAGTTGTGATGAGGAGTTGTGTCTTTCCATTTTGCCCACCGATAATGTGCTCTTGCTCTTTAGCATCTTTAAAAGTGATTTTTTCAGAGGCATAACCGATGTCTAGAGGTAAATCTTCAAGATGCATTGTGTATGTATTGAACTTTATTTGCAAGTGAGGCTCCTATAAGAAAATTTTTAATTGCTACATTGATATCTTTAATGAATGTTGGAATTTTAAATACAATGACGCCACCTTTTTTAAGGGTGTTTGAGGTGTTTTCGCAGTACTTGTCAGCAAGCAGATAGCTGCAATTGCTGATACTCTCAAGGAGTGAGTAGTGTTCACAAATATGTTCTATATCTTTTTTTGCATCCATGTCACAGTCGCATGCTATTTGTGACTCTTCAATGATATTGCATTTAAAAAGGTGTCTATGGTTCTCTACGATTGCGGACTTAGAGAAACTCACATTTGTTTTGTCTCCCTCTATACTATAGATAGCAAATTTAGGTGCTGTAAATGGATTGTCATGATAAAAAGTTAAATCATTATCCACTGGAACCGCAATCATCATAACCAACCCCTCCTCTTTTTAAGAGTTATTCTGCATATTGTGTTCTAGCTGGAATAAACGTAAACCTTACATGGAGGTACAAAATGGAGACAAAAATGTAGTAGATGGGGTTTAAAAAGAGCTAGAGGTTTTAGAGAGAGGGCAAAGAGAAGATAAAAATCAAGAAACTCAATCTCTATCCATCTCGATAAAGAGAAAATGGGAGTTAGTTAGGCTTGTGATGTGCAAGTTCTTCTCATCGACTATTTCCATGGCATCGGATGCGTCTAGTTGGATGTTGTTTAGGGTTGCACTTCCCTCTATCTGCACGAAGTAAATCTGTCGCTCTTTGTCGAGTTTATACTCTATGGTTTTGTTGGCATCAAGTTCACACACGTACATCTCTATATTTTGATGTATCTTGATTTTTGCATTGCCACTTTTACTAGAGACGATGTTTAAAAGTTTGTTCTCTCTCTCGCTCTTGGTGTATAGCTCCTCTCCATAGATAGGTTCTAAGGCACTTTTTGGAGGGAGTATCCAGATTTGTAAAAGTCGTAAATCTTTCTCTTTATTTGTGTTGTACTCAGAGTGATAGACGCCTGTTCCAGCACTCATGTACTGTACTTCACCGCGTTTGAGTACTCTTTTGTTTCCCATAGAGTCCTGATGGGTTATCTCACCATCAACAATATAAGAGATTATCTCCATATCTCTATGCGGATGCATTCCAAAGCCGCTATCAGGATGGATAATGTCATCATTGATAACTCTAAGAACACCAAAGTTCATATTCTCAGGATTGAAGTACTCAGCAAAAGAGAAGTGAAAACGGCTCTCAAGCCAACCTTTGTTTGAGAGATGCATTGCATCTTTTGCTATTTTTTTTAACACTTTAACTCCTTATGCTGAGTAGAGAGACTATTTAGCTAAAATCCCTTCAAGTTCGATGGAGATTTTTACCTCGTCTCCAACCATCGCACCGCCTGCTTCTATTAACTTGTTCCAGTTCAAGCCAAAATCTTTTCTGTTGATTTTACCTGAGAGTGAGAGCCCTGTTCTCGTATTTCCCCAAGGGTCTTGTATTGTTTGTCCACTCAGTTCTACTTCCATCTCTACATTTTTTGTAACGCCGTGAAGAGTGAGCTCTGTCGTAGCCGTATCTCCTTTGACTTTTATAAGTTTGAGAGTAATAGATGGATATTTTGCCACATCAAAGAAGTCAGCACTTTTTAAATGCCCATCTCTTTTAGCATTTTGTGTATTGATAGAATTGGCATCCACTGTGCCGTTTAATGCTTTGAGTGTTTGGCTCTTCTCATCGTACTCAAATGAACCACTAAAGGTGTCAAACTGACCTTTTACATTTGAAACCATCATATGTTTTACTTTAAATCCAACACTTGAATGGGAAACATCTACATTATACGTTCCTGCGAAGAGAGTTCCTACACTTAACATTGAAGCGAATACGATTGTTCTTATTTTCATTTTTCATCCTTTTACATTACTAATGCGTAATTATTGATTTAAAAAAAAGTTACTGTGACTTATGCAACTTTCTTAATAAACTAAATAAATTATCCAGCTCATCATCACTTAAAACCTCAAAATAGCTTTGTAGGTTTTTAGCATGCTCTGGAAACAACTGCTCAATAACATCTCTCCCTCTTTGGGTGATAGAGAGTATCGAAGACCTTTTATCTCTTGGGTCAGAAATAGAGTTAACAAAACCATCTCTTTTTAGATTTCTCACTACAACGGTGACGTTTCCAGATGTGCCCATCGTGAGTTTGGTGATAGCACCAATGCTCAAATCGCCTCTGTGATAGAGAACTTCTAAAACTTGAAACTGGTTCATGGTTAAATCAAAGGATTGAATATAAAGCGACTCTTTAGCTCTTATCTTGCTGTAAGCTCTAAAGAGTTGTATCCAAGTTGTCATAGCTTTATCACTGCGAGTGCCATAACTTTGAAGTGCATTTATTTTCATCTTTTATCCTTGAGAGTATATTACTACTAATTAGTAGTAATGTCAATAGAAGATAAAGTCTATTATTTAACTCAATATGGAACCAAATGGAACCAATCGGGAACTATCCATTTAGTATAATTCTGAAACATAAAATAAATCAGAAGGATCATTATGGAAATTATAATGAAAGAGAGTGACTTTATTGTTTCTAAAACAGATCTCAAAGGCCATATCACTTATGGAAACGAGATATTCATCTCCATGTCAGGCTATGAGGAGAAAGAACTACTAAACGCTCCGCACAATATATTAAGACACCCAGATATGCCTGCAGTTGTTTTTAAACTTCTTTGGCAAAGAATTAAAAATAAACAACCTATCAATGCATACGTAAAAAATCAATGCAAAAATGGGGATTACTATTGGGTCTTTGCAAATGTTACACCCTCTGTTGATGAGAGAGGAAATACTATAGGTTACTACTCCGTTCGTCGCAAACCAAATGCCAAAGCAGTGCAAACGATAGCACTTATCTATGCAGATTTATTAAAATCAGAAAAACAGGGTGGGGTGAGTGCTTCAGAACAACTATTAGACAATTTATTAAATAAACAAGGACTATCGTACGATGAATTTATCATTAATCTTCAGCAATAAACAAACACTCTACTTTTTTACAACAGCACTTTTTGCAGCTCTGTTTATTGGGTACTTTTACTCTTTAGTTGCCGCATTGATACTCTTTGTGTTTTTTGTTGTGGGTCTTTTTATTCCAAGTTCTAACAATACGAAAGAGGATGAGTTTTTAAGAGAGATGAGTAAGGTTGTAAAAAATGCAGGTCTTGGAAAATTAGAGGAGAGAGTCACGAATATACCTTTAGAATCAAAGTACTTTGACATCGCATGGGGATATAATAATCTTGTCGACCAAGTGGAAACATTTATACGAGATACACTTACCGCAATGAAATTTGCAAGAGAAGGAAGTCCTAATGCAGTTATTTTTCCTCAAGGACTCAAAGGAAGTTTCACAGATGCAATTGCACCGCTTAACGAAGCACTCAAAGGGATTGTTGCAGGAAAAACCATGGAAGCACAAGGTCGTTTAGGAAAATCTTTTGATGGTCTTGGCGGTGGAACAAATGGCGGTATGTTAGATATTAAAAAAGATGTTCAAGAGGGAAGTGAACTCATGAAAAAAATTGCTATTGCTTCAAATAAAACTGCTGAGTTATCACTAGAAACCCTTACCTCTGTCGAGAGTGTTCATCAAAACTTTGAAAAGCTTAATGAGAGTATTTCAACAACATCTGAGGGTGTCAACAGTTTGAGTCAACAATCCCAAGAGATTTCATCTATTGCTGGGCTTATTAAAGATATTGCAGAGCAGACAAATCTTCTTGCACTCAATGCTGCCATAGAAGCACCGCGTGCAGGTGAACATGGACGAGGGTTTGCTGTTGTTGCAGATGAAGTGAGAAAACTTGCAGAGAGAACGGCTAAAGCAACATCAGAAATCTCTATAACTATCTCGACACTCCAACAAGAAACAATCACCATGCAAGAGGAGTCGCAAAATATGCTACGATTGGCAGATGAGTCTGTCGAATACATGAATCATTTTTCTACTACGCTTCAACTCTTTAACAGTGATGCAAAACAGACAGCACATGACGCAAATGTACTTACAAATGTTTTTCTAATATCTCTTGTAAAAATTGATAATTCCATCTTTAAGTCTTTAGCGTATTCTGCTATTATGCATAATACCACACATGACAGAATATTTTTGGATGACAGCTTTGATACATGGTATGAAGATGTAGCGAAGGAGCAATTCGGTCATCATCCAGAGTATAGACTTATTGACACCCAGCATAAATTGGTTCATGAGTATGCTGGCAAAAATCTAATATTTGCTAAGAATGGCACTGTTTTTGAAGAGCAGCATGCAAAAGAGATTGTAGATAACTTTAAAGTTATGGAAGCGTCAAGTTTCGAACTCGCACAAACACTTAACAAACTAGTACATCTCTAAGCAGAGTACTTTTGGCATGTGGAAATATAATTCCACATGCCAAAAAAAAGCCCCCTACAAAAACAACCCACAACAAAAACGAAGACAAAATTGTCACTCTTTCGTATAAAATCCAAATATATCACTAGAACACCTTATGCAATACTCCTAATATATCAATGATTGTAGCTGTATGAGGCAAGGTCATTTGAATTTCAATTACATATTTTACACTCTGCCTCTCATGAGGTTAGCTTTAGTGCCTTAGCGGCTAGTGAAGCTAAAGGGATTTTATTCCTTTAGTGTATAAATAAAAAAGGAAACTAAATGAGCTGTAGTTCAAGCAATCCGGCAGAAGCATTTATGCCTCAAGACATTCAAGACAAAATCCATAATCACCCATGTTACTCAGAGGGTGCGCACCATCACTATGCACGTATTCACGTAGCTGTTGCACCTGCATGTAACATTCAGTGTAACTACTGTAACCGTAAATATGACTGTTCAAATGAGAGCCGTCCAGGGGTTACAAGCGAGCGTCTGACTCCTGAAGAGTCTGCAAAAAAAGTGATGTATGTTGGTGGTGAAGTGCAACGTTTAAGTGTTCTTGGAATTGCTGGTCCAGGGGATGCACTTGCAAATCCTAAAAATACATTCGACACTTTTAAACTTGTTAGAGAGAAAGCACCTGACTTGAAACTTTGTCTCTCAACAAACGGTTTGGAACTTCCAAAATTTGTAGATGAGATGGTGAAATATGACATCGACCATATTACTGTAACCATCAACTCAGTAGATGAAACAGGTGAAATCGGTTCTAAAATCTACCCATGGATTTTTTATGAAAACAAACGAATCTATGGAAAAGAAGCTGCAAAGATTCTTCTTGAACGTCAGATTGAAGGGATGAAAAAATGTGTAGAAAAAGGGATTCTTATCAAAGCCAACTCTGTACTTATCCCTGGTATCAATGACAAACATCTCCCTGAAGTTGCCAAAAAACTTAAAGAGATAGGTGTCTTTTTACACAACATTATGCCAATCATCTCAGAGCCTGAACATGGAACTGCTTTTGGTCTTGGTGGTGTGCCAAGTGCAACAGACCAACAACAGATGGAAGTTCAAGAAGCATGTGGAATGGATATGAAACTGATGCAACACTGCCGTCAATGTCGTGCAGATGCTGTTGGACTTATCGGTGAAGATAGAGGTCAAGAGTTTACAAAAGATGTCTTTAGTGCGATGAGTTTTGATGCACTTGAGACACATTACAATGTTGCAGCGCGTCAAGATGCGCAAGCAAAGATAGAAGAGTTTAGATTTTTCTTAGACAAAGCAAATGAGAGAGTTATCAAAGAGAAAGCGGAACTCAGTTCCGATGGTCAAACGATTTTAGTTGCAGTTACGACTGCAGGTGAGGGGATGATTAACCAACATTTCGGTTCGGTAAGAGAGTTCTTAATTTATGAAGCTGGCGATAGAGGTATAAGATTTATCCATCACCGTAAACTTGATTATGAGTATTGTGCAGGTCCTGATGGAGCAAATCCAATGGAACCCATTTTAGAAAAACTCAAAGATTGTAAGTTGATATTAACTGCAAAAATAGGTGGCTGTCCACAAGATGATTTAAAAGCTGCTGGACTTATAGCTGACCAAAGTTACGCATTTCAGCCTATAGAAGCTTCAGTTTTAAAAGCAACGAGAAAATATTTTAACCTTAGTGAAGAGTTAGAAGCTAACTAATCTTTAGCATGTGGAAAATAACGGAACCGATGGCTTGCCTTCGGTAGGGAAGTCATGAGTGGTTTAACTTTCATGACATCAAGGCGAAGCCAAGGCATCGCTTCCTAGAGATGACTAAAGGAAGCGAATCTAGGAGTATGGAAATAAGAGGAGTGGATAATGGCACTGATTAACGATACCACTTTAAGAGACGGGGAACAAGCACCCTACGTTGCATTCAACACAAAAGAGAAACTCTCCATCGCCCAAGGACTTGTCGCCTGTGGTGCAGATGAACTTGAAATCGGTATTGCCGCTATGGGCAAAAAAGAGCAAGAGGATATAAAAGAGTTACTCGCATTGGGACTTGATGTGCGTATGATGACTTGGAACCGAGCTAAAAGAAGCGACTTAGAGGCTTCTTTGGAGTGTGGCGTTAAAGCAGTGGATTTATCTATTCCTATCTCAGATATTCTTATCGATGTCAAATTCGCAGGAAAAAGAGATGTGATGCTTCGTGAACTCGAAGCGACCATTTTGTTAGCCAAAAAAGAGAATCTTTATGTATGTATTGGTGGTGAAGATAGTTCACGCGGTTCCATAGAATTTATCCAAGAGGTAATGACAATGGCACGTGATGTCGGAGCTGACCGTTTTCGCTATTGTGACACTGTAGGGATTATGACACCTACACAAATTTACAATAATGTAAAAGCATTAACTTCATTAGATATTCTCCCTATTGAGATGCATACGCATAATGATTTTGGTTTAGCAAATGCAAATGCTCTGAGTGGTTTAGATGCAGGTGCGATAAGTGTAAACACGACTGTTATCGGACTTGGAGAGAGAGCGGGCAATGCTTCGTTTGAGCAAATCTCCATGGCACTCAAACACCTATATGGGCAAACCCGTCCTATTGATTCCCTTCAAATGCGTCAACTCGCCCTCTGCGTAGCAAATGCCGCAGGCGTTACTTTGTCTCCACAAGCACCTATTGTTGGTGCAAATATTTTCTCGCATGAGAGTGGAATCCATGCCGATGGTATGATGAAAAACAGTAGTTCATACGAGCCTTTTGATGCTTTGGAAGTGGGATGTGATAGAGCCTTTCCTATTGGCAAACACTCAGGAACAGGAACTATTTTGTATCACCTTAAAGAGCTTGGGATTCATGCGGAAAAACATACGCTCTCAAATCTCCTTCCACGCATCCGTGAGATTGTAACCTCTCGTAAAAGAGTACTCAATGATGTTGAACTTATGACACTTTATAAAGAGAATCTATGTTTATAGGCTGGTTGAAATACTCGGATGTCAATGCGCTTGTACAGATGGCAGAGAGTATGGATTTACTAGTCGATGGCTACCATGTAAAACTTATGATGATGCACTCCGCACATCTCTGTTATTGTGCGTATGATGAGGGCAAACTTGTAGGTGCGGTCATGGCAGTAGAGTTTCCAAAATCTGCAATGATAAAATACTTTATGGTGACACCTGAGTACCAAAAGCAGGGGCTTGGACGTCGTCTTTTTGAGACACTTTTTCACGCTTTGCCAGAGACACATGAGAATGTCTATCTTCATTCAACTCCAGAGCTTACTCCTTTTTTTGAGTCCTATGGCTTTAAGCAAAAGATGGAGATTGGAAGATATATCAATGTTGGAAAAGTTCCCCCCTTTCATTTTACAAATGCACATGCCAAAGAGCTCGATGGTACAAACTTTGAACAGGTGATTTCTAAAATCGATAAAGAAACTTTTCATGAGAACCGAATGGATTTTCTTTTGGATGAGATGGAGCGAAACAGCTCTTTAAAACTAACCCTTCCAAATGGGTTTCAGCACTCAAGTATTGTCAATGCCCGTCATGTCTATTTAGGTCCATGGCAAGTTCGAGCAGGGCATGAAGAGGAAGCTGAGAAGATGATGCGCGGCATTCTCTATTTTCGTGGACTCAAAAAAGTGGTCGCAGATGTTCCTCTGGGTGCAAAAAGTGTGGTCGCATTATATGAAAAGTACCATTTTCAAAACAAACAACGCTTTGTCTATATGGCTAAAGGTGTAAACAGCGATATTCGTTTTGAAAATATTTACGCATTCTCTTTATAGGTGGTTTAGTTTCACACTTTAAAGAGGAAGCAAAAAAGATAAAATTAAAAGGAGACAAAATGTCTGAAGAGATGAAAGAGAACAAGAGAGAGCTTGCAAAGCTAAAAAGATTGGCAATCGAGATCGCATCTGAGATTCACGATATAGTTGAAGATACTTTATGGACAGATTACAACAAAATGGTTGGCTTAAGTGAGAAGTTGAAAGTTGCTGTTGAAGAAGCAAATAGTTTTAAAGAAGCAAAGGGTTTATAAGCTTCAATAGTACTTTACCTATAATAGGAAAAACGATGAAAAATAGAGAAGAGATTCTTGCATTAGAGATTTGTGAGTGTGGAGAGAAGAGTGTCGCACAGGCAATTGAAATCTTTCAAGAGACCTCTTTACCATTTAAAAAAGCAAAAAAGCTGGTGACGGAGTGCAACAAAAGTTGTTGTCGTGTTGCCTTGCTGAAACTTTATGATATGAATCTATTTGGTCGTTTTGATTATGAGGAGATAGCATACCTTATAGAGCAAAGAGCAGAGCGAATACGACAGTTAGGGCAGGGGGTTTAGAGATGTACAATTATGAATGGGACAGACTTAAAACATGGCTTGACCAGTATGGCGCAATAGAGGCTGGGATAGAGTCTGCACAAGATATAGTGCGACTCGATTTAAGTGGAAATGGACTCAAAAGCATTCCTGAAAATATCGGAATGCTAAGCAAGCTTATTTCGCTTAACCTCTCAAACAACAAACTCCAAGAGCTTCCAGACTCTCTTTCTAAACTCTCAAACTTAAGCAACTTGGATTTAAGACGCAACGCATTTGAGAACTTTCCAGCAGTTATAGGCAAACTCTCTTTGAAATCTTTAAATCTGAGTTCCAACAAGATAGCAGATATTGCAACCCTGCAAGAGTGTTCAGAGTTGAGAGTTTTGGATTTGAGTAACAACCTGATTAAAGAGATAAACTTTTCATTTCCACATGCCAATAATTTGATAACGCTCAACCTCTCGTATAACTTTCTACGAGAGATGGGAGTATTCTTTTTTTCACTTAGCTATTTGCAAAGATTAAACCTCAATGCAAACCTTATAAAAGAGATACCCGCTCAAATTTCAAAACTCTCCTTTTTAAAAGAGTTCGAGATAATTGAAAACCATTTAGAGACGATTGCAGAATCTCTTTTTGAACTTCCACTAGAGAAGCTTAGTCTCAGTTCAAATAGACTCACACAGTTACATCTTGATGGTTTGAGCTCTTTAGAGAGTATCACTTTAGATGAAAATAGTTTTGAGTCTTTGAGCCTCGGTGCTGGATTTGCTCCTCATCTTAGAGAGTTCTCTTGTGAGAGTTGTTCTTTAAAAGAGTTTTTACTTCCCGCGTCTAAAGTGTTACAAACTATCTGTTACTCGGACAACGATATAGAGGAGATACCCTCTGAGATAGGGCAATACCTCAATCTAAAAGAGTTAGATATAGATGAAAATTCCATTCGAGAGCTTCCCGATACTTTGGCAAACCTCTCGTACCTTGAAACACTCTATGCAAACAAAAACCCTTTGAGTGAAGAGGCAAAAAAAGTAGTTATGATACTAGACCCGGAGATTTGTGATTTGAATATGAAAACAGGAATAGTGGTTGAAAAAGCCAAAGAGGAAGATTTGTCTCAAATGGCACAACTCCTCAGTGTTCTTTTTGCGATAGAGACAGATTTTAAAATCGATTACAACAAACAACTAGCAGGTATAACAAGGCTCTTTGCTCATGAGAGTAGTGATCTACTCGTCGCGAGATATGAGGAAAAAGTGATAGGAATGCTTACAATGCAAAGACTCATCTCCAGTGCGGAGGGCGACTATGTTGGTCAAATCGAAGATTTGGTCGTCGAAGAGGAGTATAGAAAAATGGGAGTGGGAAGCCGTCTCATCAACAAGATGCGAAACCTTGCCCAAGAGCATGGATACAAACGCATACAACTCGCAGCCGATGTAGATAACAAAAATGCGCTCCAATTTTACAACAGACGTGGTTTCAACAAAACCCACCTCAATATCTACCACTATCAAATCTCATAGTTACACGAAGTGATGGGACGCCATCATTTCCACATGCCAAAGCGCAGAACAGATTCGGAAGCGATGGCTTGCCTTCGCCTAATCATCTTCATATTTAGAATAAAATCTTTTTTCTAAACGCAGCCCAGCTTTTGGTGCGTTGTTTTTAATATACGTATATACTTTTACAAAATGCTCTTCATCACGGATTACTTTGTCGTAATATTCACTTGCCCATAATTTTCCACTTCGCTTTAATAGTTTATTTATCTCTCTTGCACTTTTTGATTTTATAACACGTAGCGTCTCTGGAAGTGATTTTTCTTGCTTAAATAGAAGATGAATATGATTTGGCATGATGACAAAAGAGATGAGTTCATAGAGATTGCCATCTAAGCTTTTGAGAAAATTGTAGAGATACTCTAAAATGTCAGCATGAAAGTATGTACCATTTTCTGAGTTGTCTAAATAGCTGTCTATTTTATACTGCTTGATAGAACTTTTTAAATTGTGCTCATTTAGGAGTTTTGACACGTATGCATCTACACTAGCATCTGTTCGAAATGTGACAAATTGATAGTAGCCAAAAGCGTCTATATGTGGAAGTTTTAGATGTGTTTGCATCTGGATAGTTTAGCTTAGGGTGGTTAATAAATATATTAATTTTAAGCCCTCTTTACCGAAGCCAAGGCATCGGTTCCTTTGTTCTGCTGATATTTCCACATATTGGACTAGAGCAGATTCGGAAGCGATGGCTTGCCTTCGCTCAAGTGATGTCAAAAAAGCTACAAAAATCAAAAAAATCGACTTCTGCATAAATTGTTCTTACAAATTTGTCCACAATTTTTTACTTTGTAGGAGTCGAGTTGTTTTTGGTAGTTTCTTTTGTCTCAAAAATCGAGAATGAAGCATGCATTAACAACAGTGAAGTACATAGATACCTCTTAAAAACCTTAATCTGGTTTACGAGGATGTATTTAAAATAAAGGAGAAAAAATGGCTGCATTACGTCAAATAGCATTTTATGGAAAAGGTGGGATTGGTAAATCAACTACATCTCAAAATACGTTAGCTTCAATGGCTTATTACTTTGATAAAAACATTATGATTGTTGGGTGTGATCCTAAAGCGGATTCAACTCGTCTTATTCTACATGAAAAAGCACAAAATACAATCTTACAACTAGCTGCTGAAATGGGTACTGTTGAAGATTTAGAGCTTGAAGATGCACTTAAACCAGGTGCTGGTATATTCGCTCCAGAAAATCCACATGGTTGGATTCAATGTACTGAATCAGGTGGACCAGAGCCAGGTGTTGGTTGTGCAGGTCGTGGTGTTATTACAGCGATTAACTTTCTTGAAGAAGAAGGCGCTTACGAAGCTGAAGGTCTTGATTTCGTATCTTATGACGTTCTAGGTGACGTTGTTTGTGGTGGATTTGCAATGCCAATTCGTGAAGGTAAAGCACAAGAAATTTATATCGTAATGTCAGGTGAAATGATGGCGATGTATGCAGCTAACAATATCTCTAAAGGTATTTTAAAATACGCAAACACTGGTGGAGTACGTCTTGCAGGTCTTATCTGTAACGCTCGTATGACTGACTTTGAATACGATCTCGCATGGGCTTTAGCTCGTGATTTAGGTACTCAAATGATTCACTTCGTACCACGTAACAACATTGTTCAACGTGCTGAAATTCGTCGTATGACAGTTGTTGAATATAGCCCTAAAGCGGATCAAGCTCTTGAGTATAAAGAACTTGCTCGTAAAATTATCAACAACGATATGAAAATCATCCCAACTCCATTAGAGATGGATGATCTTGAAGACCTTATTATGAAATTTGGTCTTGATGAAGAAGCAGATGAAGATAACATCGGTAAAGCAGAGCACGAAGCTTAATAGCTTCTCTTATCAGTTTTAAAAAATTAGCGTCTCTCTCTTTTGAGAGACAACACTTTCTCATAATGAAAAGAAAATAATAGAAAAAGTAGGAGAATTACATGTTTATATTAGGTTTTCACTTCCCAGCTGATATGGGTAATAACGTTCCAGACGAAGCAGTAGTTGCAAAATTAGATGAATCAGGTGTTGATGTTAGCGGCATTAATGAAATTAAAATGTCAACAGAATATCACGGTCAAACAGAAGAGCTTTCTTATACGAACAAAGATACATTTATGTTCAAAGCACTTGCACATTATATTAAAACAGCAGAGACAGATTATATGATTTATACAAATCGTTATCAAATTTCTGAGCTTTCAAAAAGATTAGACTCTGATGATGAGACTATGGCTCTTTGTAAAAAATTTGACTCTATGGCTCACTTTAAAATTACAGCAGCGTAGATAAAAATTTAAGAGTTGCCCTAATTAGGGGGTTGTAGGGACATGAATGTCCCTGCCATAAAAATGGGCTTTGCTCATGTTTATGTAGAACATAGATAAAACAAGGAGACTAAAATGGGTCCAGATTCATTGGAAGCAAAACAAAAAGCGGCGATTGAAGAGGTATTAAAAGCATACCCTGAAAAAGCTGCAAAAAACCGTGCAAAACATTTAGGTGTTGGCGGTCCGGATGATGAAAGTCAAAAAACATGCGGAAATGTTCGTTCGAATAAGAAAACTGTTCCTGGTGTTATGAGTCAACGTGGTTGTGCTTATGCAGGTTCAAAAGGTGTTGTTTGGGGTCCAGTAAAAGATATGGTTCATATCTCTCATGGTCCAGTTGGTTGTGGTCAATACAGCCGTGCAGGTCGTCGTAACTACTATATCGGAACTACAGGTGTTGATACATTCGTAACGATGAACTTTACTTCGGATTTCCAAGAAAAAGATATTGTTTTTGGTGGAGATAAAAAACTTGATAAATGTTTACATGAAATTGATGCTCTTTTTCCATTAAACAATGGTATTACAGTTCAATCAGAGTGTCCAATTGGTCTTATCGGTGATGATATCAATGCAACTTCAAAAATGTATGCTAACAAAACAGGTCAAACAATTGTTCCAGTAAACTGTGAAGGTTTCCGTGGGGTTTCTCAATCACTTGGTCACCACATTGCAAATGATACAGTTCGTGATTATATCTTTGATGCATCTCCAAAAACACTTGGTGAGCCTATAGCTGTAACTGAGTATGATGTAGCTATTATCGGGGATTACAACATCGGTGGTGATGCTTGGTCAAGCCGTATCTTACTTGAAGAGATGGGTCTACGTGTTGTAGCTCAATGGTCAGGTGATGCGACAATTAAAGAGATGGTTCAAACTACAAAAGTAAAATTGAACTTACTTCACTGCTACCGTTCTATGAACTATATTTCTCGTCACATGGAGAAAGAGTATGGGATTCCTTGGATAGAGTATAACTTTTTTGGCCCAAGCCAAACTGTTAAATCTTTACGCAAGATTGCTGCATTCTTTGACGAGTCTATACAAGCAAAATGTGAAGAAGTTATTGCAAAATACCAACCAATGGTTGATGCGATTACAAATAAATTCCGTCCACGCCTAGAAGGCAAAACAGTAATGTTATTCGTTGGTGGTTTACGCCCTCGTCACGTTATTGGTGCTTATGAAGATTTAGGTATGGAAGTAATTGGTACTGGTTATGAGTTCGCTCATGATGATGACTACAAAAGAACTAAAGATGAAATCTTCCGTTCAACTGTAATCTATGATGATGTAAATGAGTATGAGCTTGAAGCGTTTGTTAAAGCACTTCAACCAGATTTAGTTGCTTCAGGTATTAAAGAGAAATACGTGTTCCAAAAAATGGGTCTTCCATATAGACAGATGCACTCTTGGGATTACAGTGGTCCTTACCACGGATATGATGGTTTTGCAGTTTTTGCAGCAGATATGGATTTAGCAATAAATTCTCCTGTTTGGGGACATTCAAAAGCACCATGGGATAAAGAAGGAGAAGTATAATGCAAGAAGTAGAAAAAATTGTAAATGGTCAAAAACTATTTCAACGCCCTGAATACAAAGAAGTTTTAGCGAACAAAAAGCAATTTGAAGGCGGTATGGGTGCGATTAACCCTGCTAAAACTGCTGAAATTGCTGAGTGGACTAAAGGTTGGGATTATAGAGAGAAAAATTTAGCTCGTGAAGCTATTACTATTAATCCTGCTAAAGCTTGTCAACCACTTGGTGCCGTAATGGTAGCACTTGGTTTTGAAAATACAATGCCTTACGTTCATGGTTCTCATGGATGTGTTGCGTATTTTCGTTCATACTTTACAAAGCACTTCAAAGAGCCAACTCCTTGTGTTTCTGACTCTATGACAGAAGATGCTGCGGTTTTTGGTGGTCTTTCAAATATGAAAGATGGTCTTAAAAACTGTGCTGCTCTTTACAAGCCTGAAATGATTGCAGTTTCTACAACTTGTATGGCAGAAGTTATCGGTGATGACTTGTACGCATTTGCTATAGCTGCAAAAGAGGAAGATGGCGGTGAGTTTTTAGCGGAAGATTTCCCTATTACTTATGCACATACTCCATCATTTACTGGTAGCCATATTACTGGTTACGATAACATGATGCACGGTATTATGTCTCAGTTAACTGAGGGCAATAAAAAAGAAGAAAGCAATGGTAAAATAAATATCATTCCTGGATTTGAAACTTACATAGGTTCAATCCGTTCTGTTAAAGCTATCGTTGAGTCTTTTGGTGCTGAGTATACAATGCTTGGTGACCACTCTGATCAGTGGGATATGCCAGCGGGTGATTACAGCATGTTTGCTGGTGGTACACCAATTGCAGATGCAAAAGATTGTATCAATGCAAAAGCAACTATCTCTCTACAAAAGTATGCAACTGTTAAAACTATGAAAATGGCTAAAAAATGGAAGCATGTAGGTGGTACATCTAACCCAATCGGTCTTAAAGGAACAGATGAGTTTGTTATGAAATTAGCTGAACTTACAGGTAAAGAAGTTCCACAAAAACTTAAAACTGAACGTGGTCGTTTAGTAGATGCTATGCAAGATTCTTACCCGTACATGCATGGTAAAAAGTTTGCAATCTGGGGAGATCCAGACTTCTTAGTTGGAATGGTTTCATTCTTACTCGAGATGGGTGCTGAGCCAACTCACGTACTTTGTAACAACCCTGCACGTGGTTGGGAAGATGAAATCAGAGCTATGCTTGATACTTCTCCTGCGAGTGCAGATTGTCATGTATGGGCTGGTAAAGATTTATGGCACATGCGTTCATTACTATTTACAGAGCCAGTTGATTTTATGATTGGTAACAGTTATGGTAAAGAGCTAATGAGAGATACAAACATCCCATTAATCTATATTGGTTTCCCAATATTTGACCGTCACCACTTACACCGTTACAGTATAAGCGGATACGATGGTGCGCTTAACTTGTTGACTTGGATTACTAATAAAGTTCTTGATCAACTTGATGAAGAGACGAAAGGTATCGCTTCAACGGATTATTTCTTCGACTTAGTTCGTTAAGAAGAGAGTTTTTTTATTCCTCTCTTCGTTATGTCACTCTCTAGGGGAGGGTGACATTTTTAAAAAAGTATTTTTCATATTTTCATTTAGTTTTTTTTCAAAGATTTGCTCTTTAGCTTTTCCTTCAAGTTCTCTATCCTCAGAAACACTACACACAACTTCATTACCAAATATTTCTAAATCTGTTTTATATATAAAATTTGCAACTGTATTATATAAACAAGGAGTATGGTTTATATAGACTTCTTGCGTTTCATTGTCTTTAACCTTAAAATAAACATCGCGAAGAGTTTCTAGTATTTTTTGATTTACATCCATTATAAATAAACCTTCATAGTCATTAACTTTTATTGTTCCATTTAAAACAGTTTTTTCAAAGCCACTCACTTTTAAAGGCTCTACATATGAAAATAGAGTGAGGGTATATTTATAACGACTATCTGGCGCGGAGGCTATGACATACTCTTGCGCTATTTTTTCAACAATCTCATACATATTAGCCTGCTCTTGCTTTTCACACTCTATTTGTTTATAAATAACTTTTTCTTCCGCAACTGTTTTAACAAGAGGCTCATATTTTATCTCGGTAACAGTTTGAACAGTAGGTTCTTGAAATACTATGTATGCTAAAAGTAAAATGATTACTCCGCCAAGCGTATAAATGAGATGATTTTTGTTAAATTCCATTTTAATATTCCTATTTTTAAGCATTATATAATATGTATAAAGCAACAATATTAAACACTTTGGTGTATGTATATGTGAGATAATATCAAATTTTACATAAATATAGGAGGTTTTGAAATATATATTATTTTATACAGGGGTTAATTAGGTTTATCTGAGAGTATTTGTACTTTTAGATTTTCAATATACAAGAGGATAGAATTGTGTAGGTTGATTAAAATCGTTTCACAATATTATTTATCTTAATAAATAAAAAGGACAAACATGAAAAAATTAATTTTAGGTTTATTATTGTTGGCAAATTCACTTTTTGCGGTTACAACTTCTGAGATAATGAATGCAGACCCTGCATATCACAGAGCATTTATTACTCAAGTTGATATTAGAGATCAATATGAGGTAGCAACGAAATTGAATACTGTTAGTTATCCACATTTGGGTGCTGGTTATCCATATACTAATATAGAATATAGCGGTAATATATCTGATTGGTGGTATACATTTTCCAACGATTATTATTACTTCTACCGATATTCTTCGGGATGGGATTACTATATAAATCCAGCAGACCTTTCAGTGACTTATATTTATGTTAATCTAGCGGGATATTCACAAAGTCAAGTAACACTTTATAAATATGTATATGGACAAGGAGATGTGATAGTGCCTTCAACTACTCACAACGGAGAAACTTATCCAAAGTATATGGGTAATGGTTATTGGGTATATGTAGATACAGCTTCAAGTGCTATTAATTTTTATTCAGTAGAGACATTTATTCAAGCAACTGATGGAACAGTAAAATTAGGTAATAGCGTTGGTATAAGCCGCAATGTAGGGACTGTAAATAATTCTGTGTCAATTTGGTAAAATTAACACACAGAAGGAAATACAGATGAAAATAGAAATAGACGTTGCGGATTTTGCAGAAAAGATAAAATCAGGCAAAGGCTTGTCAGGCAAA
>Ga0210006_1000529_pt1 | contig 29954 bp, 20 predicted proteins | sample CryGey02umfilter_2_FD_185452 | JGI IMG/M metagenome (GOLD analysis project Ga0210006, IMG submission 185452) | Groundwater microbial communities from aquifer in Utah, USA - Crystal Geyser 4/10/14 0.2 um filter (SPAdes) (version 3) | ecosystem: Environmental > Aquatic > Deep subsurface >... | reverse complement strand
TAACACTCTCTGCAACCCGGCGATTGAATTTTGCAATCCGGCCAGCTGTTTCTGCAGTCCGCTTGCCGGCTTAGGCGGTTCCTGTAATGCCACGACTACGCCTAGTGTTTGTTTATCGGATGACACCAGATGCCAAGCTGGGCTTAAATGCAATAATAATCCAGCTGATACCATTACTGACTGTACTTGTTATGGAGCGCCGGTTATTGACTGGATCAGCCCGGATGATGGGCAGATGCCGCCTACGCCTTTGGGAACAGCCGGCAATTTAATGACCATCGGCGGCCGATTTTTCGGCACTTCCACCGGTACGGTGTATTTGCCTGACGCCGGTGGCAATCCGACCATAGCCGCTCCTTTTCCTGATTCTATAAATGCGGCTTGTACCAGCTATTGGACTGACAACCAGATAATTATAGTGGTTCCAGCCGGCGTCGGCGATCAAACCGGGCCGATTAAAGTGGTAAGGCCGGATTTTGAATTTGATGATACCGCCAATGGCCGCGGCGCTACTTTTAATTTTTATGATGACGACCACATTGTCCGCCCCGGCGTCTGCCAGGTAAGCAATACTTTTGCCGGCTCGCCTTGTTTAGGCAGTGATTGTGGCTATTTTAATGATACTTTTAATCTGCAAGGCATAAATTTCGGGCCGCCTCCCAACCGGACTATAAAATTAGGCAATTTAGTTGCCAGCTCTTCTGTTAATAATATAACTTGGGCCGGCGGCAATCTTTCCGCTGACGCCACTGTGCCCAATGTCAATCCGGCTAACACCACAATTTTTGCCGAGGTTAATTATACGTCTTCCAATTTTATCAGTTTCCAAGTTAAATATAACGCCGCTTCCGGCCCGTTAATATCATATATCAGCCCTTCTGCCGGCCCGCCTCTTCAATATATAACTATCTATGGTTCCGGCTTTAAGTCATTTTTGGCCGGTGTGAGCAAGGTTGTCTTTACGGATCCGGCAACTTTAGCTTCCACTACCGCGCTGGTTAATTTTCCGCCTGCCTGTTTGGGGAGTTTTTGGCAAGACAAGCAGATTATCGTTAAAGTGCCCAATGTCGCTGTCGGCCCTTATGACGTGACCGTAACAGACCGGAATAATAATATCAGTCCGCCGGAGCCGTTTGCCGTTAATAATAATCCTTTGGCTCCCGGGTTATGCAAGATCCAGCCCTACAACGGACCGGTAGGCACACAAGTAACTGCTGACGGGGAAAGGTTTGGTTCTGGCGGAAATTTTAGTTCGGCTGAATTTTATAATGCCGTTCCCGGACCGATAAATTCTTGGACTGTCGGCCAGGTTAGAACTTCAGTGCCGGCAGGAGCTCAAACCGGACCCTTTGTAATAAATGACGATACTTTACCGCTTGCTTTGTCTAGTAATCCTCTTAATTTTCAGGTCGGCGCCTGCCAAAACGACAGTGACTGTTTCGCCGTTGACCAATGCTGTCCGGCTGGTTCTTATTATGAAGGTATTTGTAAGGCAATTAACACTTGCAATCAGGCGCCGTCAACCAATAGCGCTTTTGGCTGGACCTTTTCCACCTCTCCAAGTACCATTACGCCGCTAACTTGTGGCGGGTATGTAAACGCCAGCGCGTGCATTGCCGCCGGCACCTGCCCCAATTCTCCGGGCGACTGCCAGAGCGTAACCGGCCAAGTAGTGGACAGTTGCGGAAACGCCGACTGCGCCAATCGCTATCCTTCTTTATGCGTCGGCGGCTGCGCTTATGATATTATAAAAAATAAATGCGTTATAACCGGCTCTACTTGTGATATTACGGATGTAAACATATTACCTCCTTATTTAGCTACTTGCCGAAATATAAACAATCAAGCTGTCTGGCAGGTTGATAAGGTAGCCGGTTCCTGTCCAGTTGGTTCATATATGGAAATTAGTGGAGGAAAATGCACAGTCGGCACTATCGGCAATCCGACTACCTGCAATTTATGCGCTTCCGGTTCAACTTGCGTTAACAGCCAGTGCGAAGTTAACGGGCAGGTGTGCCCGGGCGGTTCTAAATGCGATCTGCCAACCAACAGCTGCCTTAAAGACAGCTGTACCTGCTGCTGCCAGACCTCCCAGGACTGTTGCGCCGGCCTTACCTGCCAGCTTGGGCTGTGCTCTTCCAACAATCCGGCTTACGGCCAGTGCTACGGTTGCCGGATTGAAAACAATGGTAATCCAAATGATTATAGCTCAAGCGAGCAAACTTTAAGCGATCAGGCCTGCAATTGCGCCGGGACTTCAGGAAAGGTTTGCAACGTTGCCGACCCTACCGATCCTGCGGATTTAGGCGTTTGCGGCGATGCGCCCGTAGGCTGTAATCCTCTTACCGAAGTCGCTTGTCCGACAGGAAGCAATCCGCCTTTAAGCGGTATGTGCTGTCCCGCGTCTTCAGGATGCGATCCCGTAAATCCAAATATTTGCGCTCCGCCCATAACTTGCGATTTAAATTTAAATAATTTATGTCCGGACGGTTTAGGCGGACAAGTTTGCTGTGCTAATCCGCCAGGTTGCAATATTAACATCGGGGTGGGATGTGTTGGTTGCGCTCCTACTGAAAATTTATGCGGGGACGGCAGTTGCTGCCAGGTCGCTTGCGTTGATCCCGGCACCGGCATTACCACCTGCCCGGGAACTGTGGGCGGACGGTGCGTTGATATAGCCCTTCCTCTTACTTGTACAGTCGGTTCTCCGGCTTGCCCTAGTCCGCCGTATTATGCATGTTTAAATCAAAATTCAGCTGACTGCCGCTGTTGTTGTAATCCTGGCCCTCCGCCTCAAATCAATGCCGCCGGCTTAACCTGCGTGGCTGACAAAACCCCTTGTTCCGGAGGTTCAAGAGGCCTTTATTGCGGCTGTACGGCTGATACGCAATGCGAGGTTGGCATTCCCGCTACTGTCGGTTGCGGCTCTGACACCTGTTGCCGCCCCCGGCCTTCGGTTGCCTCTACCACTCCGGCAGATATGGCTACCGGTGTCTGCCTTAATCCATTAATCACCGCCACCTTTGACCAGCCCATGAATACCGCCAGTTTTGAAAGCAATATTATCGTGGTCGGAGATTATGGCATTATTAACCAATGCCCCAAAGGAACCCAGTATTTGGTTTTAGGAGGAGGGCCGGATAAGAATATTTTCGTCCGGATAATAAATAAAATAAAAATATTTATAGCCAAATTAACCGGTCGCCTTTTTGGCCGAGCGAGCGCTTATACTCCGGTAAGCCCGGCTTCAAATTTTTGCGCCATACCGGGAATAGTAGATGGTTATAATGACGCTACCGGTCACGGAGTGCTTACCTTCAGCCCGCTTATAAAATTTGATCCTAATCAGCTGTACTATGCCATCATCAAAGGCGATGCCAATTTTGACAGCCAGAGCGGAGTATTAAGCTCGTATAATATCGGTATGGCCGGACCTGACACGCAAACCTTTAGTGGAGTAATTTATAAAAACTCAAAAATTTGGTCATTTACCACCGGCGCGCAAATTTGTAAGCTTGATTATTTAACCATTGATCCGCCCAGTTATTTATTCCAAACCGCGCTTGATGATACGAAACTTACTCCGCCGCTTTTGGATGACGATGCTTATCCCAGCGCTGGTTTTGATACGGCCTACGACCGCGATAAGGCATTTTACGCTTTTGCCAAGACCAGCGACGGGCAAAGTTTGGCTTCTATCCCCGGCCTTTATGAATGGACCTGGCAATGGTACGCGGACGATCCAACTGTAGCCACGGTTACGCCTCTTACCTATTCTGCCAGTAGCAGTCTGGCGATAGTGACGGCGCAAAATAGGAGAGACGCCCAAACCTATATTAACGCCAAAGCCACGGTTACGGTTGATACGGTCAATGCTAACTCTACGGTTGGCGACAGCCAATCAGCTCGGGCCAAAGTGAGGGTGTTTTTATGCGTCAATCCTTGGCCGCCGGTAGTAAATCTTGTTACTTGGCCGTGGTCTGATGCGGCCGGCAATTGCAGCATATTAGGTAATCCTCCTATATGTAATGATACTGGTTTTGAATTTTATTATTGCCGGGACAAAGCCAGCGATAGCACCGCTGACGACCTGCCGGTAATTTTAGAACCGCCGGTTGTCAGGGGCCAGTTTCCCAATAATTTAGAAAAAGAATTTTTCTTCCTGCGCCAAGATTTACCCAATATTTTAGCCGCCAGCAGTTCCGTGTCTGCTAATCCTTTGCCGCCGGGCCAGGCCGTCCAAGTTTCATGGACTCAAGTAATTGTCAATCCTTTTCCTGACAGCTATAAAATTTATTACGGCACCAGCCCGGGCGTTTATAATAATTATATTTCTTATCCGGCATCTTCCTGCGTAGCCGGTTTATGTAGCTATACCATAAACAATTTAACCAATAACAAAAATTATTATTTCACGGTTACGGCCATTGATTCCAGCACTGGCGTGGAAAGCGGTTATTTTAATGAAATAAAAGCTATTCCGGCCGATACCACTCCGCCTATGCCAATCACTATAAATAAAAATCCTACCATCGGCGACCGGCAAGTGTCTTTATCCTGGGTTACCAATACCGTTGATACCGTCGGCTATAAAGTTTATTACGGCACCAGCCCGGGAGTTTACGGCGCCAGCGTGGATGTCGGCAATGTTAGTTCTGCCACTATCACCGGACTGGTTAATAACGTGGTGTATTTTATGACCGTAGTCGCTTATGACGTGGCCGGCAATGAATCAAATAAGGCCTTTGACATGCTGGCCGTTCAACCCTTAGCCGGCGGCGGTATGACCTACTCTAATGTGCTGGCTAGCGTGGACTTTGAGCCCCCGGCTCCAATCGGGGGTTTGCCGGCCGGCGGTTTATGGGCTAAAAGTTCCCAGCCTCATTCATCGATCGGCATAACCGCGGCTCAGGCCTTTCCGGGCGAAACCCAGAGCATGTGGCTGCACCGCGATCCTAATTTGGTTTATCCTGGCACTTGCAATCAAACGCTTTGCACGGACCCATTTTTTCTTAGAGGGCTTTGTTCAACCTATCCGTCCGCCTCCTGCCCCGGGGACTGCGCTTGGCTGGCCGCAACTAGCCAATGCCAATTTTTAAAGCTTGACACCCATTCGCCGACTTCAAAAATTTATAATTCAGGCGATACCTTAGGATGGGCCAATACCAACCGCACTATGTGGCTGGCGCTCACCTATAATGTCGCCCGTTTGAACTGGACTCCGGGTAAAAATTATTTAATGACATTTTATTATAAAGGCAGCAATGATAATATTCTTAATATTCAATTAGGTTATAGTTTAGGATGGCAACAGCAATGCCAGGGTCGGCAAGGGCAATGCATTAATGGCACTAATAATGGCGCAAGCTGCTATCAAAATAGTGATTGTACGGGTGGAGGGACTTGTAATAATTTTTATTATGTGGATAATACCAACGGTGTCTGCAGATATGGCAGAACTTGCCCGAATAATCAAAATATGTGCTGCATGGAGGCGCCACTGCAGACCGATTGCTTTCAATATCTCGGTTCGCCTACCCTGCCGGCTGTTCCGGCTGGTACTTATAACAGCGGCCCCTATAATAGTTGGAACTATTATCAAGCATTTTTTGTTTATCAGAACTGGATGCTCAATTTAAGGAAAGCTGGGCGATGCAGTCTGGCTAATGCTTATGGCAGAAATTTAAGTTGCGTTAATAACGCCGATTGCGCAGGCATGGGTGTATGCAATATTACCACCACCTGCCTTAATAACCCGGCAATTTTTTGCACCCAGGACAGCCAATGCCCGGGAAGCAAGTGTAATAATTTAAAAAATGAAATCGGTATGTATATTACCTATAGCAATACAAACAATGTAGCAGTGGGAGTAAATGGTACGGATTTATATATTGATAATTTTATGGTGGCGGAAGGAAATTAATTTTTAATATTTATTATTAATCTATATTTATGTTTGACGATTTAAAAAATTTTTCTAAAGACAAAGCCGGTTTGGATAATGTTCCCCAGCCGGAATTTCAATCAAATCCGATCAAGCCGATTCCGCCGGTTTCAAATCCGGCTCGGGTGGAAGATATTTTTTCCGAAACTGATCAGGACGGTCCGGTCCCGGGGAAAAAAGATTCCCAGTCCGCGCCCCTTTCCGGTTTGCCGCCTAAAGCCAAAGTAGGCGGCAAAATATTTGTTATCGCCGGCGCTATCTTAGCCGGGCTGGTTGTAATCGGCGCGGTCGGGTGGTATTATTACAGCAGTTATTCGGCGAAAAACGCCATATTAGAAAAGGGAGATAATGTTAACCAAAATAATGCTAACCAAGATAACGGCTTTTTAAATGGGCAGGAAGATAAAAATAATGAAGCCAAGAAAGAAGACGGCGCGGCTGTGGTGGAGGAAAATAACAGCGGGAATAATGTCCAGCCAGAACCGGCGTCGGTACAGCCCCAGGCGTTAGACAGCGATTACGACGGAGTCTCTGACGAAGAGGAAATTAAATTAGGCGCCAATATCAATAGCGTGGATTCGGATAACGACAAGCTTTTTGACCGGGAAGAAATAAAAGTTTATAAAACAGATCCTCTTAATCCCGATACTGACGGCGATAGTTTTTTGGACGGAGATGAAGTGATGAAGGGCTATGATCCGAACGGGCCGGGCAAATTATTAAAGCTTCCCCAATAAATTTTATGAATATTTTTCATACAAGCAAGAAAGAAAATATAGATAAGCCGAAAGTGGAAAATAATATAGAAGACCGCGAATGGGAAAAGGGCATTATCATCCATACTATGCCCCAGCGGTTCAGGATAGACCATGTTGGCGCTAACCAGGCCCAAAAGGTTGGCTTGATTATTATCGCGGGAGGAGCTTTGCTGTTATTGGTGATTTTAGCCCTGGCCTATTTCTTTATATTTAAAAATCAAAAAGAAAATAAACTAGTCCCGATTAATGAACCAGGAAAAATAGCTACCAGTAGCCAGGTAGAAAAAATTATTACCGTGCCGGTTGTAGAAACCGCTCCGGAGCCGTCAGTAGCGGCCCAGGATGTTTATATTAATATGATAAAAGCCATTGGCGCGGCTAATAATTATAATGATTACGCGAATATAATCAGGAAGTACGGCAGTCAGCAGAGATTAGCCGAACTGGAAGAGGAGAGCGAAAAAATCAATCAATTGGCTAATGGAAAAAAAGACGAATATTTTAAATTAATATTAGAAAGCGTTCCCCGAACAGAGCAAATTAAAGAAGTGCAAGAATCAATTGAAGTTGCTAGCGCGATTTTAAATGTCGTTATTAAAGATACGGAAAAAATACTGCCTATAGAGTTGGTGCTGGTAGACAATGAATGGAAGGTGCTTAAGGCGGAGAATTTACCGTTGATAGCTGACGGCCAGCCCATTACTTTGGCTGTTTGGCTGGAAAAAAGCTTATTAGAATCGGCCATGCCGAAAAATTTTAAAGCTGGACAAGATTCAGACCAGGACGGCTTGACCGACAAGGAAGAAGAATTGCTCTTAACTAAGCCGGATACTAATGACAGCGATGGAGACGGCTATCAAGATTTAAGCGAATTTATGAATTTTTATAATCCGGCCGGCTCCGGACGACTAGACGCTAATGCCGGTCTCAAAAAATACGATAATGAAATTTATAATTATAATACTCTTTATCCGGCCGGATGGGCTGTTAATAAAATAGGTGGCGATGAATCCATTATATTCAAATCAGCCGATAACCAGTTTATACAGATTATGGTCCAAGCGAATGCCAATAAACAGCCGATTGATCAGTGGTACAATTCAGAAATCGGGCCAGCGGCCAAGGAGCCGGTTGTCATAGCCAAAAACGGCTGGTCAGGCGTCAAGTCCGAAGACGGCTTAATACTATATTTGGCAGACAGCGGTTTGAATAATGTTTATATAATTACTTATAATCCGGCTGAGTCTGATACTTTGGAATATAATAATATTTTTAATATGATGATAGATAATTTTAAGTTATCAGCCGAAGAAAATAATATAATTCCAGGCGCGCCGGAAGGGAATATGCCTTAATAATATGGTTATTACCGTTAAAAATAATACCAACAGCCGGATAATTTTTAAAAAAATTAAATTAACAGTTGCTAAATTTATTGATTATTTTTACAGCCGGAAATTAAATATTAACAAAAAATATAATAAAAGCAACCTTGAAGTGTCTATTGTCTTTGTCGGCGCCGGCTTGATGAAGAAATTAAATAGCCGATACCGCCGGATAAATAAAGCCACCGATGTGCTGTCTTTTTCCGGAGATAATAATTTTATTGGTGAAATATTAATAAACTACGCGCGGATAAAAATCCAGGCCAAAAAGTACAAGCACACTCTTAACCAAGAATTGGTATTTATTTTAATCCACGGCCTGCTACATTTATTGGGTTATGATGATAAAACAACCAAGGGGAGGCAAAAAATGGAAAAAATAAGTAATGACTTTTTGAAATATTCGCGGATATAAAATGGATAAATATTTTGTACAGTTTATTTTTTTATGATAAAATTAAGTAGATTAGTTAAAAGTTTTATCTATGCCTTAAGAGGGCTTTTAAAGGTAATACGGGAAGAGCAAAATTTAAAGATTCAGATGACAGTCGGCCTGATAGCAATAATAATTGCTTTCTGGTTGGATATCAGTCGTATGGAGTGGGCTTTTATTATCACTGCTATTTTTTTAGTAATTTTAATGGAAATTATCAATAGCGCCGTGGAGCGCATCACGGATGTTCTTAAGCCGAGAATTAATTGGTATGTAAAAGAAATTAAGGATATTGCCGCGGCCGGGGTGATAGTGGCCTCTATCGGCGCCTTTATTGTCGGGATAATTATTTTGGGGCCGTATTTAATAAAGAAAATAATTTATTAACATTAATTCCAATTTATCAATTAAAATATAATTAATAAATTAATTTAAAAATCATGAAAGATGATATTATTGCCGGATTAGACATTGGCTCATCAACCATCAGGATGGTAATCGGGCAAAAAATGGCCGGTGAAAATGAAAATAAACTGCAGATAATCGGGGCGGTGGAAGTGCTGGCCCAAGGCATCAGCCGGGGGGTAGTTAATAGCATTGAAGATACTACCTCTTCTATTTCCACTTGTCTGGAAAAGGCCGAGAGGCTGGTGGGCGTACCTATTCAAAGCGTCTGGGTAAGCATTAACGGGCCGCATATAAAATCTGAAAAAAGCCGCGGCGTGGTGGCCGTGGGCAAGAGCGACGGCGAAATCACTGAAGATGATGTCAGCCGGGCGATTGAAGCCGCGCAGGCATTGTCCGCGCCTCCGAATTATGAAATTTTGCATGTTATGCCGGTTAAATATGCCGTAGACAACCAAGAAGATGTAAGGGATCCGATTGGCATGACCGGCGTCAGGTTAGAAGTGGAAACTATTGTCATCCAGGGGCTTTCCACCCAGATTAATAATTTAACTAAAGCCATTCATCGCACCGGTTTGGAGATAGAAGATTTGGTTTTATCGCCGCTGGTAGCCGCGGAAGTGGTTATCGGCGTTAAGCAGAAGGAATTAGGATCCGCTTTGGTTAATATTGGCGCCTCCACCACCAGCCTGGCCGTATTTGAAGAAGGCGAGCTTTTGCATACGGCTGTGCTTCCTATCGGTTCCGAGCATATTACCGCCGATATTGCCATCGGCCTCCGTTGTCCGATTAATATAGCGGACCGGATTAAAATAGAAATCGGCAGCGCTAATCATAATAAATTTAATAAAAAAGAAGAAATTGACATCAAGGAATTAATGGCTAAAGAGGAATCAGAAGAAGACATGGGCCTTGTTTCCGGAAGATATATTGCGGAAATTATTGAAGCTAGAGTTGATGAAATTTTTGAAAAAGTTGACGGAGAGCTTAAAAAAATTTCCCGGTCCGGGATGCTGCCCGCCGGTATTTTTTTGGTGGGCGGGGGAGCGAAGCTTAATGACATAGTGGAAACAGCCAAGAAAAAACTGCGCTTGCCGGTTTGCCTGGGAACCAATAAAAATATCAGCACCGTCATTGATAAAGTTAATGATTTGAATTTTTTAACAGCTTTGGGCTTGGTTGCCTGGGGCAATCAAGTTATCAGCAGCCAGAAGGGCTTTAATCTGCCCGTGGGCAAAACCATTAATAAATTTATCAATAAAGCCAAGAAATGGATTTCGTCATTAATCCCATAAATATCAGTGTATAAATTTTTTATACAGTTAGTAATAATCAAGGCTTGCTATTTTTTTTATAATATTATAAAATATAATTAATTACAAATATTATATTAATTAAGATAAATAATTATATGGCAGAAATAAAACCAGCCATAGAAACTTTCGCGAAAATAAAAGTAATCGGCGTTGGCGGTTCCGGTGGCAGCGTCATTAACCGCATGATTGTCAGCGGAATTAAAGGCGTAGAATTTGTCGCCGTCAATACTGACGTGCAGGCGCTTCATTATAATAAAGCCGGTCAAAAGCTGCATATCGGCAAATCAGTCACCCGCGGACTGGGCGCGGGCATGAATCCGGAATTGGGCAAGCAGGCGGCGGAAGAATCGCAAAACGAAATTAGGGATTTATTAAAGGACAGCGATATGGTGTTTGTTACCTGCGGCTTAGGCGGCGGCACCGGTACGGGCGGAGCTCCGATTGTGGCGGAAATAGCCAGAGACCTGGGCGCCTTGACCGTGGCGGTCGTTACCAAGCCGTTTGCTTTTGAAGGGGCGCAGCGGAAGAATATAGCCGAACGGGGTTTGATGGAATTAACCGATAAAGTAGATACGATCATCACCATTCCCAATGATAAGCTATTACAGGTTATAGATAAGAAAACTTCTTTGCTTGACGCTTTTATCGTGGCCGATGAAATTTTGCGTCAGGGCGTTTCCGGCATAGCGGAATTAATTACTATCCCCGGATTGATAAACGTTGACTTTGCCGACGTGAAAGCGGTGATGGCCAATGCCGGCAGCGCTCTAATGGGCATCGGCGTGGCTAATGGAGAGAATAAAGCCATAGAAGCGGCCAAGAAAGCCGTCAGCTCGCCTTTGTTGGAAGTATCAATTGAAGGCGCTAGGGGGATTTTATTCACCATTGTCGGGGGCAAGGGCTTAACTATGAATGAAGTGAACGAAGCGGCCAAGATAATAACTTCCTCGGCTGATGATGATGCCAAGATAATTTTTGGCGCCGTCATTGACGAGAAAATGAAAGATGAAATAAAAGTGACAGTCGTCGCTACCGGTTTTGATAATAGAATCAGCTCTAATTTAGAATCCGGCTCCGGCGAAAGGTCCTATAAGCCCAATTCGTTTATTAGCGAAGAAGAAAAAAAGGAATCATCAAAAATTTTAGGGAAGATGGATAAAAAGAAAAGCAAAATATCCTCATTAAAGCAAGCGCAGTCCGAACCGGCGGCCAAAAAGGGCTTTGAAGACAATGACGAAGAGTTAGACATCCCCGCCTTTATTCGGAAGAAAATGATGTAGTTTTTAAATTGCCCCCTTGATAAAGGGGTCTGCCCGCAAGGGGGCAGGGGGATTTTAAATGATATTAGCTAAAATTTAATGATTATATATTAAAAATAGGGGATAAATCCCTATTTTTTATTACAAATATTTTTACCATATGTTATAATTAATTCAGATTTCGGTTAAAAATAACTAAAAAGAGAGATAAAGTAAAAAAAATAGATTTATTCATAAAATATATCAATGCAAAAAGAAGCTAAAGAAAAAATAAAAAATTTAATCGCGAAATATGAGGCGGAAAAAATCGCCGAAAAAATTTCGCGATACAGCGAAGAGGAAACTAAAAGAGGATTTATTGAGCCGTTGTTTGAGATATTGGGATGGGATTTTTCAAGCAAAGAAGAAATAACTCTGGAAGAGCAGATTTCCGGCGATCGCGTGGATTATGGCTTTTATTTGAATGGCCGGATTAAATTTTATTTGGAAGCCAAGCTCTTGAAAGCCGATTTATATCGCGAAGATTACGCTAAACAGGCAATCCGTTATTCTTGGAATAAGGGCGTTACTTGGGCGGTGCTTACCGACTTTGAAGGATTGATTGTTTTTAACGCCCTGTCTCCGGAAAAATCTTTGGCCGGAAAAAAATATTTATCTTTTACCTACGAGGAATATTTAACTCGTTTTGATGAATTGTGGCGTCTTTCTAAAGAAGCGTTTGCTGGCGATATCTTGGACAAGGAAGCGGAGAAAGTGGGCAAGAAACTGCAAAAGGTATCTGTCACCGAAACTTTATCCAAGGACTTAAATGAATGCCGGGAAATTTTGACCGAAGCATTTTTACAATGGAATGAAAAAGTTGACCCGCATCTTATAGACGAAGGCGTGCAGAAATTGCTTAATCGTTTAATTTTTATTCGTTGCGCCGAAGACCGTGAAATTGAGCCGCACACGCTTATGCCGTTAATCCATGAATGGAAAGCCAGCGGCAAAGCCGGACAAGTAAGCCCTTATCAGGCGATGGTTAAAAAATTCAGGGAATTAGACGCAATATATAATTCCAATCTTTTTGACGAGCATCCTTTTGAAAAATGGGAAGAGTTTAGCGGCGCCACGGAAAGGGTGATTGATATTTTGTACGGCAAGAAGAATTATTTTGAATACGATTTTTCCATTATTCCGGCTGATGTTTTGGGCAATGTCTATGAAAACTACTTAGGCCATCAGTTGAAAAAATCTAAACAGAAAGAATCTCCTGGCAAAAATTTAAAAAAGCGCAAAGAACAGGGGATATATTATACGCCTAAATTTATCGTAGATTATATCGTGAAAAACGCTCTCGGTCCGGTTTTAGATAAGTGCAAAAGTATAAATGATTTGCAGAAAATAAAAATTTTGGATCCGGCTTGTGGCTCCGGTTCTTTTTTAGTCGCGGCGATGAATTTTTTAATAAAAAAATACGAGGAATTCGGCGTCAAACCGGATGGTTTTTTAAAAATCCAGATTCTGCAGAATAATATTTACGGCGTGGATTTGGACCAGCAGGCGGTAGAGCTGGCGCGCCTGAATCTGCTTTTAAATACTTTTGACAGCCAAACAAAACTGCCTAATTTGGGAAGCAATATTAAAAACGGCAACTCGCTTATTTCCGGAAGCGAAAAAGAATTAGAAAAATATTTCGGAAAAAATTATCGCGACAAAAAGCCGTTTAACTGGGAGGATGAATTTCCTGAGGTGTTCAAAATCCCCCAACCCTCTTTATCAAGGGGGCTTAATAGCGGATTTGACGTGATTATCGGCAATCCGCCGTGGGGCGCGAATATTGATAAAGACGCGGAATATTTGGCATTTAAATATACGGAGTCAACTAAAGCGCATAAGGATTCCTATAAAATTTTTATAGATTTGGCATTGCAAAAACTAAAAAATTCCGGCCGGCTCGGATTTATTTCGCCAAACACTTTTTTATACCAGCCCCGTTATCAGGATATTAAAGATTTATTGGACAAATATAATTACACGGTCTTAAATTTAGGAGAAAATATTTTTGGCAACGTGCAATTGCCCTGCTGTGTTTTAGTTGTTGAGAAAGAAAAAGGTGATGAACATATTATTATTGATTTAACTAAAATAGCCAGAGAAGAATTGCCGAGCGCTATTTTAAATACCACTCCGGAATCGGCCGCCAAAGCCAGCGCCGCGAATAATGCTATAATAAAAAATACCGGCCTGACTTTTGATGAAGTATTTTTACTTAAAGACGCGGGTATTCAATATGCTTCAGTTGGCGCAGGTAAGGCAGGTAAAGGCAAAAGCGATTTGCCGGAAAGAATTTTTCAAAATAAAAAAGATAATATTTTTGACACGCCATTTTATACTGGATCGAATATTGCGAAAGGCGGATGGTTTATTGATAAAAATGTTTCAACTTGGTTTAGAGGTAATTATAAGGATATTGTAAAAGAAAATGAGTGGGTGCATTTTACGAAAGAAGTTTTTGATGCCCCGAAAAAAATTGTTTGGCGTCAAACGGCCGATACTATTTATGCAACAATTATGGATTTTGCGGGATATTTTGGAAAAACTATTCATGCGGGATTGATTAAACCAGAATGTGAAAAAAAATTTAGCTACGAATATGCTTTGGCGATTTTCAATTCTAAATATATTGATTTTATTTATCGGTTAAAAGTTTTGGAAACCGGCAAAGTTTTTCCGCAAGTTAAATTAAAATATCTGCGCGATTTGCCTTTTGTTATCGGCGCGAAAAGCCAGCAGAAAAAAATCTCCGTATTGGCCGAAAAGATGCTCGTCTTAAATAAAGAGTTTAGAGCCGAGCCGGAAAATTCCGATCAATGGAAAAAAATTAAAGACGAAATCGCTAAAACGGATAAAAAAATTGATGAGGAAGTTTATGGGTTGTATGGGTTGGGGGAGGAGGAGAGGAAAATTGTTGAAGGGAAATAATTTACAGATAAGATTATTAGTGAGATTTAAAGATAATAAAACATAATCAATAAATCTTACTTAAAAATTGCTAATACACGGGATAAATAGAGTAATAAAAATTTAGTGTAAATTTAACTTGACACTAAATATGTAAAGGGTGTAAGATATAATTAACACTAAAAATTTAAAGAAAATGCTTGTAAATAAAGAAAAAATAAGGGAATATATCAACGATCAAATTTCCCAAGCGGATTTTCGAGCGAGGGCGTATGTTTTTGACGCGCAAAATAAAAAGCGGCCTAACAGAAATATTTTTATCAGAATACAGTCGCATCTTGATCAATTTCTTGTCGGGAACAAATCTTATCGCTGGGTGGCGCTTACCGGTTTGCGCGGAGCGGGCAAAACAACCATCATGTACCAGCTATATCATGCTAAAAAAAATATTGACGGATATTTTTTAATTCTTTCAGTGGATGAAATAACACAAACTCTTGGAAGCAATATTAATGAGGTGATTAATGTTTTTGAAGAAATTATCGGCCGTCCGATTACGAATTTGGACAAGCCATTGTTTCTATTTTTAGACGAAGTGCAATATGATGAAAAATGGGGAATAACTTTAAAGATCGTCTATGACCGCGCTGATAATGTTTTTATATTTTCAACCGGATCGGCGGCCGCGCTTATAAACAGCAATTCTGATATTGCCCGTCGCGCTATTTATGAAAAAATTTATCCGCTTTCATTTACCGAATTTATTAAAATTAAGCGGGATAAATATGAAACAAGGGGGTTAGCGCAGGAATTAAGAGAAATTATTTTTGGCAAACATAGCGCCGTGGAAGTGTTTGACGCGCTGACAAAACAAAAGCAGAAAATAGGCGAATATTATCACGGAATCAGCCGCCTGGATTTTGAAAATTATCTTTATTATGGATCATTGCCGTTTATGATCGCGCTGGAAAATGAAGCGTTGGTTTATGATCAAATAAGCAAATCGCTTGAGCGTGTAATCAATAAGGATATTCCCCAAATGCGCGGGCTTTCTTCCGAGATTATCAGTCGAATTCCGGCAATTTTATATTCAGTAGCTGATATGGACGCTTTAAATTTCACGACATTGGCGGAAAAATTTGGTATTTCCCGACCCAAGATAGCTGAAATTTTTTCGGTTCTTGAACAAACTGAAATTCTGCACCGCTTATATCCGCACGGATCTCATTTCAAACAGGTGACTCAAAAACCGTCAAAATATCTTTTTTCTTCGCCGGCATTTCGCGCGATGTATTATAAGACTATCGGCAATATTATCACGGATCAAAACGCGCGCGGTAAGCTTTTGGAAGATTTAGCGGGCATGTATCTTTATCGATTATGCGATAAAAAACCAATATTTTCCTTAACTTACGACAGCGCGAAGGGGGGCGCTGATTTTATAGTGAGTGTTGGGGAAAATAAAATAGTGGTTGAAATTGGTGTAAATAAAAAGGAGTATAAACAGGTAGCGCAAACAGCGAAAAAGGTAAAAGCGGTTTACAGTATTATTATTTCAGAAGGCGTTAATGTTTTAGAATATAACCCTGAGGCAAACGCGTTAAAAATACCGCTAAAATATTTTCTTTTAATGTAGTTTATAAAAATAAACGAAGCGGCATCAACTTATCCACAACTTTTTTTTATTTTTTAATATTAAAATAAGATTTTCAAAAAAATATTAAAAATTTTTATAATAAAATACTAAAATTAAAGGAGATTAGCCGGCTTGACATAAATTTAGGGTATGATATAATATTATTATAACCACTACATATAGTGGTTGTGGATAAAAAGGATATACAAGATGTAGTTTTTACTCTCATAACCCTTTTTCAAAGGCACCTTTTTATAGGCCCCTTAAACTATTAGATTTTTTAGGATAAGCCAAAATGGTGTTTTTTTAATGGCTAAAGCTTTTAAAAGGAATTTTATCAATAATTGGAGTTTATATATGAAATGCCCTATTTGCTCGTATCAGGACACTAAAGTAATTGATTCCCGCGTGGCCAGCGACGGCTTGTCTATTAGAAGAAGGCGGGAATGCTTAAAATGCGGCTTTCGCTTTTCCACCTATGAGGAAGTGGAAATATTGGATCTAATAATAGTAAAGCGCGACGGGCAGAAACAGCCCTATTCCCGGGATAAATTAATCAAAGGATTGCATAAAGCTCTGGAAAAAAGGCCGATTACCGAAGAAAATTTTAAAAAATTGGTAAATTCCATTGAACGCGACTTGCAAGCCATGAAAAAGGGCGAAATTACCTCCCAGCAGATAGGCCAGATGGTGATGAAGCATTTAAAAAGAACGGACCAGGTGGCTTATATCCGTTTTGCCTCCGTTTATGAATCATTTAAAGACGCCCGTGAATTTAGAAAGGAGCTTAATAAATTGATAAAAAGCAAAAAAGAAAGGAAATCGCCGTTTCTAAAACCAAAAAAATAAATTTTAAGCCATAATCTCTTAATAATTAATAATTTCCCCATGCCGGAAAACATTGTCACAAAAATTATAAAAAGATCAGGCCGGATTGCCGATTTTGACAAGGAAAAAATAACCAGAGCTATTGGCAATGCTTTTATTGCTGTCGGCGACCATAATAAAAAAATAGTTAAAGAATTAAGCCGAGAAGCGATAAAAATTTTAAATAAAAAATTTCATTCCCGCTCCATACCGGCCGTGGAGGAAATCCAGGATATTGTGGAAGAAGTTTTAATCAGCCGCCGGCAGATAAAAGCGGCCAAAGCTTATATCTTATTCCGGGACCAGCACGCGCGTTTGAGGGAAATGAGATCAATGATCAACTCCAATGACCTAATGGATGAATATTTGAAACAGACAGACTGGCGGGTGAAAGAAAATTCCAATATGAGCTTCAGCCTGCAGGGGCTGAATAACCATTTGGCCTCGGCGATTTCCTCTAATTATTGGCTTAATAAAGTTTATACCGCCAATATCAGAAACGCCTATAAAAATGGCGAGATTCATATCCATGACCTGCAATTATTGGCGCCTTACTGTGCCGGCTGGGATTTAAAAGATTTATTAATGCAGGGTTTTCGGGGGGTGAGCGGAAAAGTTGAGTCATCACCGCCCAAGCATTTTCGGACCGCTTTAGGCCAGATAATAAATTTTTTCTATACCCTGCAGGGAGAAGTAGCCGGAGCTGAAGCTTTTTCCAATTTTGACACCTTTTTGGCCCCGTTTGTGCGCTATGACAAATTAACTTACAAAGAAACTAAACAAGGCCTGCAGGAATTTTTATTCAATATCAATGTACCGACCAGAGTGGGCTTTCAAACTCCGTTTACCAATATTACTATGGATTTATCTCCGACCGGCGTTTTAGCGGAAGAAAATGTCATTATCGGCGGGCAGCTGAAACCGGAAAAATATAAAGATTTTCAAAAAGAGATGGATATGATTAATAGCGCCTTTGCCGAGCTGATGATAATCGGCGACGCTAAAGGCAGAGTTTTTACCTTTCCGATCCCGACTTATAACATCACTAAGGAATTTCTTTGGGATTCTCCGGTAGCGGAAAAAATATTTACCATGACCGCTAAATACGGGATTCCTTATTTTTCCAATTTTATTAATTCAGATATGAGCCCGGATGACGCCCGTTCCATGTGTTGCCGTTTGCGGCTGGACAATAGAGAATTAAGAAAGCGGGGCGGCGGCTTGTTCGGAGCTAATCCCTTAACCGGATCAATCGGGGTAGTAACCATTAATCTTCCCCGCATCGGCTATTTGTCAAAAACAACCAAAGAATTTTATAATAGATTGGAAAATTTAATGCAGACGGCTAAAGAAAGCTTGGAAACAAAAAGGAAAATTTTGGAAGATTTGACTGAAGGCGGCTTATATCCTTATGCCAAGCATTATTTAAGAAGCATTAAAGAGCGCTTCGGGGGCTATTGGAACAACCATTTTTCCACCATCGGCATTCTCGGCATGAACGAGGCCATGTTGAATTTTAAGCCAGTCAATAATTCTATCGCCAAGCCGGCCGGAAAAAAATTCTCTATTGCCATTTTAGATTTTATGCGGGAAAAGATGATGGATTACCAAAATGAAACAAACAATCTTTATAATTTAGAAGCAACCCCGGCCGAAGGAACTTCAAGAAGATTGGCTAAAATAGATAAAGACAAATTTAAAGATATTATCGTCGCCAATGACGAAGCCGTCCGCGAGCAAAAAGCTACTCCATTTTATACTAATTCCACCCAATTGCCAGTTAATTTCACCAATGATATATTTGAAGCTCTGGACTTGCAGGATGACCTACAGACCAGATACACCGGCGGTACGGTGTTGCATGGCTTTATCGGCGAAGCCATCTCTTCTCCAGAGTCGGTAAAAAAATTAGTTAAAGCCATCGCCTATAAATATCATTTGCCGTATTTTACCATCACTCCGACTTTTTCCATTTGCCCAGTGCACGGCTATCTGCCCGGCGAACATTTTTTCTGCCCTAAATGCGACGAGGAATCGGGCTATGCGGTCAAGGCGGGCAAAATCAAGACAGCCAAAAATAGCTTATTAAATAACAAGTCTAATAAATAAAAATAAAATATTTATCCATTAAATAAAATAACGGATAAAAAAAAGAATATGAGCCCAATCAAAACAAAAAGACAGCCCTGCGAAGTTTATAGCCGCGTTGTCGGCTATCTGCGGCCGGTCAAACAATGGAATGACGGCAAGCAGGCAGAATATTATTACCGCCGAACTTTCAAAATAAAGTAATTTAGTTGTTTAAATTTATGGTTATTGGCGGATTGCAAAAATTTAGCTTATTGGATTATCCCGGCCATATTTCGGCCATAGTGTTCACCCAAGGTTGCAATTTCCGTTGCCATTTTTGCTATAACCCAATGCTTGTCTGCCCCGTTTCCAGAGTTGGCGGCAAGTTGAAATATTCTCGGGCTGAAAAAGACGAGAAGCGAAAAGATCATTTTTCATTATACAAAGAAGATGATCTTTTTGATTTTTTGGCCAGCCGGACCGGAAAATTGGAAGGAGTGGTAATAACCGGCGGCGAGCCGACCATTCATCCAGACTTGCTCAAATTTATAACCAAAATAAAAAAGCTGGGCTACAAGGTAAAATTAGACACCAACGGTACCAACCCAGCCATGCTTAAGAAATTACTTGCCCCCCTAACAAGGAGGAGTAAGGGGGGCAATAAAGCTGATAAAAAAAATAACCCTCCCATACCTTTCTTATCGGGGGGGCGATTAGTTGATTATATCGCCATGGATATTAAAGCGCCTTTGGAGAAGTATGGGGAAGTGGCGGGGCTTCCGCTCTCTAAATTGTCATGGCGAGCGGTTGAAAGGAGCGAAGCGATCTCGGTGAAATCTCATAGCCCCGAGATTGCTTCGTCGTCCCGAGGCGGGACTCCTCGCAATGACAGTTTTGTAAATTTGGAAAAAATCAAAAAAAGTATTAAGATAATAATGGGCGCCAATATTCCTTATGAATTTAGGACAACAGTCGTGCCCGGCTTAATAAAGCCGGAAGATATTAATAAAATGGGAGAAATGATAAACGGCGCAGAAATTTGGTATTTACAGCAGTTTAAAAGCAATATAAAATTGGTGGATGAATCATTTATGGGTCAAAAATCGTATAATATTAAAGAGATGAAAAAGATGGCTAAAATCGCCGGACAATATGTAAAAAAATGTGAAATAAGATAATAAATTATAAATAATAAATTTATGAACAGTAATAATATAAATCAAAGATTTAACGGGGCAGACAATCAAGCCGGACAAACCCAGAATTTTTCCAATGAAAAAATAGCCGAGCTTTTGGAGAAAAATATAAAATTGACAGAAGAAATTTACGGGATGACTAAAAAAATAAAAAATTATATCAACTTTCAGAAAATAATGAGCATTGTTTATATTTTATTGATTGTCGTGCCGATTATTTTAGGCATCATTTATCTGCCGCCACTTTTATCAGGCGTATTCAGCCAGTATCAGGATTTATTGGGCATCAAGGGCGCTGTCTCCCCGGCCGGCAATATTGATTTAAATAAATTATCAGAGCTGGAAAAATATTTAAAATAAATTTAAAAAGATTGAAATTTTATAAAAAATATTATAAAATATAGATGCAAGAAAGTTAATATAATAATTAACTATGTTGAATCAATATTTAATTGAAAAAATGGCGCGTGATCAGAAAATCGCGCCTTTAAATATAATCAGGGAATATTTAGAAATAGAAACGTTATCCCAGTTAAGTAAAACCGGTCTTTCGGCTGATGTTATTTTTTACGGCGGAACAGCTTTGCGGTTAGCGTATGGCAGTTTTCGCTATTCTGAGGATTTAGATTTTTTATTAGTGCGAAAGAGAAAATCAAATATAAATGACTTAGAAAAAGCGATGATGGCGGTGGCTTTGGAAAATCAAGGCGTAAGCGTTGAAGAGGTGATTGAAAAAAGGCAGACGATTTTTGGCCTGCTCCATATAAAGAACCCGATTTTAAAGCATGCTATTAGGATAAAAATAGAAATAAGTAAGAAAAAAAACGGAATAAAATCAGAAAACGTTTTGCTTTTTTCCCCAGCGTCTAATAAAGAAGTGATTTTTCCTGTGGCGACAATGGCATCGCTTCATTGGTTGAAAGCCAAGGCGATGCGCGCCAGAGAAATGCCCCGCGACTGGTTTGATTATTGGTATCTTTGCCAAAAGTTGCGGATGGAAAAAGAAAAAAAAATAAAATTTCCATTTGCCAAACAAGAATTCTCTAGAGAACTAAAGCGTTGGTTGCCTCAAGATAAGTGGAAAATAATTACCAATGTCATTAAATTTTACGCTAATGGAAAAAATTAACTATCTCCAATTTAAAAAATCTTTACAAGCGGTAGGAAAATCGTATTTCAGCGTTAATGATTTGAAAAAATTTTACCAAGGGTCGGATAAAAATTTTAAAGTGCTTCTTTCCCGTTGGCATAAAAAAGAAATGATATTCCGCCTAATAAGGGGCTATTACGCTTTTTATCTTTCCCAGGTTGACTATTTGCATTTAGCTAACGAGATAGACCCTAATTCTTACATAAGCTTTGAATATGCGCTTTATTACTATAATTTAATTGATCAAGTGCCTTCGGTTGTTACCCTCGCTACTAAAAAAAGAAGCCGGACGATTAAGGCGGGAAATTTAGTCTTTGAATATGTTCGGCTAAAGTCCGAACTTTGTTTCGGCTATGACTTAAAAGAAAAGATTTATATCGCCTCGCCGGAAAAAGCTCTAGCCGATCTTTTTTATCTGCTGGCGCGCGGAAAAAGAATAGCCGAACTGGACACTTTGCGGTTAAAAAAAATAAATATAAAGAAATTTAAAGAAATTTTGCGCCATTACCCTCATTATGTTTTTAAAAAAGCCCAGCAAGCGCTTAATATTTAATCAGCCAATAATCTTATGCCGGAAAAATATGATTTTTCTAAAATTGAAGACAGGAAGAAATTTGAAAAACTGCCCAAGGAAGAGCAGGATATTGTTATTGGCGAAGCACAGGAAGAAGCAGAAAATTTAGCGAAAAGAGTTGAAAGCGGAGAGGCGGAGAAAATGGTTGGTAATAAGGAGGAAAGAAAAATTGTTTTGACGTCAGAGCAAGAGAAAGCCAAACAAAAAATTATTGATTATTTAACATGGGGGAATATTAACCACGCTCTTGAAATAAAAGAAGAATTTTCTTTACAGAAAGAAATAACTCAACAAGCCGCTGAACAAGGATTTATTAAATATTTATTATATGGAGGAAATGTTGATACCGCACTTGAAATCAAAAGAAGATTTTCTTTGTCGGAAGAATTTATCGTCTCTCCCGAAGTCCAGCGAGTCGCCAGGGAAAGGTTTATCAAGTTCTTATCTATTGGAGATATTGATTTCGGCTTTAAAACCAGAGATATTGACTCTGCTTTTGAAATCAAAGATAAATTTTCTTTATCAGAAGAATTTATCCAACGAGCCGCAGGGGAAGAATTTATCAAGTGCTTATCTGGAAATGTTGATACCGCACTTGAGATCAAAAAGAGATTTTTTTTATCAGAAGAATTCGTCCAGCAAGCTGCAAAGGAGGCGTTTATTGATGATTTATCTAGTGGAGGTGGAGATATTGACTTTCTTTTTGAAACTAAAAATAAATTTTCTCTGCCGAGAGAATTTATCGCCTCTACGGAAGTTCAACGGGCTGCCAAACAGGGATTTACTGCCTGTTTGTCAATTGGAAGTATTAATTCCGCACTTGAGATCAAAAAGAGATTTTCTTTATCAGAAGAATTCGTCCAGCAAGCTGCTAAGCCAGGATACATTAATTGTTTGTCTAGTGGATATATTAACCCAGCCTTTATAATCAGAAAAGAATTTTCTCTACCTGACGAATTTATCACTTCTCTGGATGTTCAACGAGCTGCTAAACAAGGATTTATTAACTGTTTGTCAATTGGAAATATTGATTCCGCACTTGAAGTAAGAAAAGAATTCAATCTATCTATCACATCTCAAGAAATTTTTAACCAAGTCCCGGAATTACAAAGTTTATTATTTCAAATTCAGAAAATCTCTTTGGAACTTTTTAATCAAGCGCAAAAGTCTATCGAGGTCGTTATTTCTTTAGTCGCGTTCAAAGATAAATTTAAATCAGATAAATTTATACGAGAAATACAAAAAAATCCTTTTCTTTTTAGCGCAATCTCTGAAAATCCTCGTTTTAGTTCAAAATTACTTATTAAATATTCTGAGCTTGATGATTTATCTCAAGAAAATATTAAATTTCTTTTTGAGACAAAAAAAGAAATATTAAAAACTAATCCGGAGCTAAGTCCTGAATCTTTAGAATTTCGCTAAGCGATGCAAGGAAAATTGAAAGGATATGAAAATAATCCAGAGATACTAGAAGAATTAGAAGAAGCAGGAATAGATATTAACCAGTGGCTGGATTATTCTGAAACGCAATATTTCTCACTTGAATCAGGGAAGTCCACTTTAGCATTTTCTGAAACAATATCTGCCCCATTGAATCGCATACAAGAAACAATTAACAGCTACGCGCATACCATAAAAGAAGTTCTGAAGGAATATCGTCCCGAGCTTTCTGGATTCAAAGTGTCGCTGGAAGACGCAAAAGAAACAGAAGAAAAAATCACTAAAATGTTGGAAGAGCTGTGGAAAGCCGAAGCGGAAGGCAATGAAAAGAAAGCCCAAGGCATTGAAAAGGGTATTATAGGATTGGAAAAGAAATTAGAAAATATCAAAACGGTCTCTCTTTGGGACAAATTATTAGGCGATATCGCCGCTTGGCAACAACTTAAAAATGATGTTATAAAAGCACAGGACAATTTAATGGAAAATGAAAATAAGCTTCAGGAAGCGCTGTCGGGGAAATTGCCTTCAGGCAAAATGATTCAGGAATTGAAAGAGAAAGCGAACAAAGCCAAAGAAGAAATGAGAGAGAAATTTGATTTATTAGATACAAGAATTGAAGGATTTAAGGATAGGGTACAAGGAATGATAGACCCTGCACTAGGAGCAAAAAGAACAGAAGCGCTTATACAGGGAATTGAATTGAAGGTGGCAGAACAATTTGACCACTACAAGACAGATAGAACCACTATCGGTAACTTATTCTCAGAAAAAAGCGATAAAGAAAAAGGGAAATTAGAAAACCAACCGATGAGTATCTTTGTCTGGGCGAGAAATCCTGACATTGACCTCTACCAGGGGAATTATTCACCGTGCTGTATCTCTATTGAGCAAACAGGTCGTCCTAATGAACCAGACTCTACTATTGCAGACTACAATACCGATTTAGGAGTTCAGATAGTTAATATTTGGAATGAGACAAAAAATGAACCGGTAACAGCGGCATGGTGCTGGTTAGGACAAGACAAAAATAAAGAGCCAGCTTTTGTGGTGGATAATATTGAATCAAACACACTTTACAGTACTAATTATCCTGAACAATTAACCAAAGAACTGTTTGATTATCTAGAGAAATATGCCAAAAGTATCGGAGTAAATAAAATAGTCTTAGGGGGAAAAATCAATAACGACCTACCTACTGTGAAACAACTGTTTAAAATGCCAAATAGTAAAAGCACGTATAAAAAAATTGGCGGGTATAATAGAGAAGACGGATATTATCTTGAGGCAGAAGATGACAGAGTGAAATTAATATGGGAAGACAAAAAATCTAAAAAAGAAAAAATAAAGAAGAAAGAAGAGAAAAAGGAAATAATTAAAATAGAATATACTGATGTACATTTGAAACAAATTTCAAAAGAAGATTTTAATGCATTAAAACAAATTGAAAGAGTAATTTACAATGACGAAAATTTGATTTTAGGACAAGCTATGGTTGAAGATATTAAAAGAGGAAATGGACTTCAATATTCATCAATAATCAGAGGAAAAAGAAAGGGAAGTGATAAATTTGAGGTAATGGGATAATATATCGTTGCGGTAGAAGATGAGACCGATGAAGGCGACCCATCAATCTATCTTGAAGATATTGCGGTTGTGGCTGAAGCTCAAGGGCAGGGAATCGGCTGGAAGATGATGTCGGAATTAATTGATAAGTTAAAGAAAAAGGCCGAAAAAGACAGGAGGCCAATTCTATTTGATATGCACTTGCGTGAGGGCTCACAGAGATTTATGGATACGCACAACGCAGATTTTGAAAGAATGGATGTAAAAATGATTGAGGAGGCTCTGGTCAGCGAATATTTTGAGAACGGGGAGGATAGTTTGTATCGGGTTTATGAAGTCAGGGCGGATTAAAAACTAATGGAGCCGAAAGGTCTGATTGCCAATTATAAAATTTTTTTGTATAATGGTTATTATTAAATTTTTATTAATTTTTAAACAGTTAAAAATATGGAAAAAAATTTTAAAAAGTTTTTTATTACCGTGATAATCTCTGCCGTCATTTTAAGCTCGGCGGCGGGCGGAATTATGGGCTATATGGCCGGCAGTTTATCCGCTGGCGGGCCGAATATATTAAAGTGGTTTAAAACATCAGTAATGAAAAATGGGCAGAATTTATCGGCTGATAATACTAGTGGAAATAAAATACAAAGAATTGAAGAGGAATCGGCTATAATTGCCGCCGTGGAAAAAGTTTCGCCGGCGGTAGTAAGCATAATAGTGACGAAAGATTTGCCAAAAATAGAGAAATTCTATTCCATCCCCGACAATGATTTTTTTAGCCAGTTTTTTGGAGATGATTTTGGAGATTTTTTTAATTTTAATTTACCCCAATATAAGCAGAATGGCACTGAAAAGACGGAAGTGGGCGGAGGCACCGGCTTTATTATTTCGGCCGACGGCTTTGTAGTCACCAACAAGCACGTGGTAATTGACGAAGAAGCTAGTTACACGGTCTTAATGAATGATGGCAATAAATACGATGCTAAAGTTCTTGCCCGAGACCAGATTAACGATTTAGCGGTATTAAAGATAGATAAAAATAATTTGCCAGTGGTGGAATTGGGCGACAGTTCCGGCTTAAAAGTCGGCCAGACTGCCATCGCTATCGGTAATGCTTTGGGAGAATTCAGGAATACGGTTTCTACCGGTGTTATTTCCGGCTTGTCCCGTTCAATAACAGCCGGCGGACCCGGTATCGGCTCCGAGCAATTAACCGGCGTAATCCAGACCGACGCTTCCATTAATCCGGGCAACTCCGGCGGGCCGCTTCTGAATATTGCCGGTCAGGTAATCGGCATTAATACCGCTATCGTGCAGGGGGCGCAAAATATCGGCTTTGCCATTCCCATTAATGAAGTTAAAAAAAGTATTGACAATGTCAAAGAGCACGGGCGCATTATCAGACCTTGGCTGGGGGTGCGCTATGTATTGATTAATAAATCAATAGCGGCAGCCAATAATTTAAAGATTGATTACGGCGCCTTGATAGTGAGAGGAGATAATAAAACTGATTTAGCAGTGATTCCCGGCTCGCCGGCGGATAAGGCCGGTTTGGAAGAAAATGATATTATTTTGGAAATTAATAACGGAAAAATTGATGAGAAAAACCCTTTAGCTAATGCCATCGGCAAATTAAATCCCGGCGATGAAATCACTTTAAAAGTTATGCATAAAGGAGAAGAGAAAGTAGTAAAAGTGAAATTAGAGGAAATGAAATAATTTAAAGGGAAGATTGCACAGACTATCCAAAAACTGCACTTTACTGTCATTCCCGTCCGCTTCGCCATAGCTTTAGCGAGGCGAGCAGGCAGGCGGGAATCCATAATTTGTCTAATATTAAACATTTCTGGATTCCCGATCAAGTCGGGAATGACAAAAAAAATAGTTTTCGGACAGTCTGATTGCCTTTCTAGAATAATATGGAAAATTTACTTAAAGACATAGAAATATTGCGGGAACGCCTCCAGAAGACATGGGGGCTTTTAGATATTGATCGGCAAAAGGCAAAAATTAAAAGCCAAAAAACAAAATTAAACGATCCTGATTTTTGGCAGAACCGGGAAGAGGCGGTAAAAATTAACAAAGATTTAAGCGAGCGGGAGGGGGAAGTGAATAAATGGGAGGAATTAAAGAAAGAAATTAAAGATTTAGAGGAGTTGGTGGCTGTCGGGCAAAAAGAAAAAGATATTTCCATTGCCGAAGACGCGCGTAAAAAATACGAGGAGCTCTTGGCTGAATATGAAAAATTAGAATTTATAGTTTTATTTTCTTCCCCTTATGATAATAGCAGCGCTATTTTATCCATCCATGCCGGCACCGGCGGTGTGGATGCCCAGGATTGGGCGCAAATATTAGAAAGAATGTTTTTAAGGTTTGCTGAAAAAAAGGGCTGGCCAACGGAAATTATCCATAGAAGCGTTGGGCAGGAAGCCGGTATAAAAAGCATTACCATTAGAATAAGCGGCCGCTGGGCTTATGGCTATTTAAAAGGAGAATCCGGAGTGCATCGCTTAGTGCGCATATCGCCTTTTGACGCCGAAGCCATGCGCCACACTTCTTTTGCCTTAGTAGAAGTTATTCCGGAATTACCTGAAGCTGAGGCTGTGGAAATTAAAAATGAAGATTTGCGCATTGATGTCTTCCGCTCGTCCGGCCCCGGGGGGCAGAGCGTCAATACCACCGATTCAGCCGTCCGTATTGTGCATAAGCCGACCAATATTTCCGTTGCCTGCCAAAGCGAGCGCTCCCAGCACCAAAATAAGGAAACGGCTTTGAAAATTTTAAAAGCCAAGCTTTATAAAATGCAGATAGAAGCCAAGGAAGATAAAGCCAAAAAATTACGTGGCGAAGCGCAAAAAGCCGAATGGGGGAAGCAGATCCGCTCTTATGTGATGCAGCCGTATAAAATGGTCAAGGATCATCGCACTAATTATGAAACGCCGGAGATTGAAAAGGTGCTGGACGGGGATTTGGATGGGTTAGCCGAAGCGTATTTAAGAAAGCTTAAATCCAGATAGACCCCGACTAAAATTTAATAGGACTTGTGCATTTACTATATTTTGTCATTTTTTCTCCCCGTCATCCTGAACCGCAGGCGAAGGATCCCGTGGTTTTCGCACAATCCATTACCTGCGGGATTCTACACTCCGCTCCCGCCTGCCAACGCCGTGAGCATAGGCGATTGGCGGGCGGGTCGCACCGTTCAGAATGACGGAAAGTAGAGGTTCGACCTCTACTTAAAGAGGTCGAACCTCTTTTAGATTTAACTGTGGTTGCGAAAATAGGGGTTTTTATATAATTTTCAAATTGCTGTTTCGGCAGGATACCTTTCTAAAAATATTTTCGTAATACATAAATTATTTTTTTGTTTTGGTTTTTTTATGGCATATGATTTATCAAAAGCCAAGGTTTTTTTCGCGAGCTGTTTATTTTTTATTATTAGTACGGGCCTGGCTTCATTTCTGCCTGTTAAAATTTTACATTATAATTTAGCTTGGTTTGCCGGTTTGATTATCTTTACAGTTTTGTTGATTTTATTTTGGCAGAATAAACCAATCCGTCTCATTTTTTGGGTAGGATTGGTTTTATTTTTAGCTGTTTGGCGCTTTGGTCTGGCCTTGCCGATCGATACTCCTGACAAAATTTGGCATTATAACGGTCAGGAAATAAATATTACCGGCCTGGTGGTTAAAGAGCCGGACGTAAGGAATAATAATGTAAAATATGAAGTAGAGACGCAAAATTTTGCGTCTCTACAAAGAAATATTGGCGGAAAAATATTAATTACTACCAATTTATACCCCCGCTATAATTACGGAGATGAACTGGAGATAAAATGCCAATTGGAACAGCCGGAAGAATTTAATGATTTTTCTTATGACCGCTATTTGGCCAAATATGATATCTACTCTGTTTGTTATTATCCGGAAATAATAAGGACGGACTCGGGGCGAGGCAATTGGTTTTATAAAAATATTTTTATTTTGAAAGATAAGCTGCGCTTAATATTAGATTCGGGGCTCGCTGAACCGGAAGCCGGCTTGGCGCAAGCTTTAATCTTGGGAGATAAAAGAGATATAAGCCAAGACATAAAGGATGATTTTTCCCAAGCCGGCATCAGCCATTTATTGGCTATTTCCGGCCTGCATATTTCCATTATCGGCGCTTTGGTTATGAGTTTTCTTCTCGGCATCGGCTTATGGCGCCAGCAGGCATTTTGGCTGGCCAGTTTATTTTTATTTTTTTATATAATTTTAATCGGAGCGCCGGCTTCGGCTTTGCGCGCCGGCTTAATGGGTTTTTTGGCTTTGTTGGCCTTGAATTCGGGGCGGCTGAACCGGCTCACGAATTCAGTAATGTTTGCCGGAGCCGCGCTTCTGTTTGTTAATCCCAAAATGCTCCGCGATGATATCGGCTTCCAGCTTTCCTTTCTGGCCGTTATCGGCATTATCTATATTTACCCGGTCATTGACCGATGGCTTGATAAAATTGAATTGCCGAAATTAAGAGGCATCAGGGATATAATCGCCATCACCATATCCGCCCAAGTTTTAGCCCTGCCTATTATCGCTTATAATTTTTCCATTATATCTTTAATTTCGCCCTTGGCCAATTTGCTGATTTTATGGACTCTGCCTTTTATTATGATAGCCATGCTCATAGGATTATTATTAAGTTTTTTTCTGCCCGCGTTTTCCTTTATTTTTTTTCTGCCCGCCGGATTATTGATTAAATATATAATTATTATCGCCGATAAATTAACCGAAATTCCCTATGCTTATATTAAGCTTGATTATCTTAATTTTTTTTGGATAGTTTTATATTACTTGATAATTATCGGTTTTATGGTAAGATACAGTTATAATAATAAATAATAATTGTATTAGTCCAGCACATTTTGGACACAAAGTTATTTTTAATTAAATAATCCACAGGGGTCTCTAATTTCAAGCTCCAGTGGTATCTTCCGGTATTATACCATATCAGCCAATCCATGAGTTTTTGGTTGAACT
>Ga0210006_1000527_pt1 | contig 29998 bp, 28 predicted proteins | sample CryGey02umfilter_2_FD_185452 | JGI IMG/M metagenome (GOLD analysis project Ga0210006, IMG submission 185452) | Groundwater microbial communities from aquifer in Utah, USA - Crystal Geyser 4/10/14 0.2 um filter (SPAdes) (version 3) | ecosystem: Environmental > Aquatic > Deep subsurface >... | reverse complement strand
TCTCTCATACCTGGTTATTGGTTGTCCTCTCATAGAGGACAACCTTAGTCTTTTTTGACCAATAAAGGCAATGTATGCAAGTTGCTTATTTCGAAACTCAGGTGGTGCATTGAGTATAGAATGTTCGGCTGACATGGCATCTGATATCTGGACCGAGCTCGGGCACTTGGTGCTCGATGCTCGTCACAACAACACGGCGCGTGAGCGCGGTGAGGCCGCCCGCCTCACTCTGCTGGGTAAGCCCACCTCGCGTTCGCCCTACATCCCGGTCACGCAAGAAGTGCCCTGGGAACGGCTGGCGGATGTCGCGATCTCGCCTGACGGGTGCGTGGCCGCGTGTGGCATCGAGGCGAATGGCGACAAGCAGATCATGGAGTGGACGGTTGCAAGCCGTCAATGGATCTGTCGCATCATCGACTCGACCTGGGCGGAGATGCGCGTCGCCAACCTCCACTACCCGTCGGACAGTGAGGATGTCGCCTACATGGTCATCGCCCTCGACGGCAAGCTCGTGTCTTCTGGGGCGACTGGAATTTCGACGCCGCTGAGGGTGGCGAGGTTGAGAGCATCTTTTGCTACCGAGATGGGTCCGATCAAACATGCTGTATCGTGATCTCTTCGCACGAAGCTCGGCAGGTCGCACGGCTCGCTCGAAGGATTCGCACTGGTGGCGATTGGGTTCCTGGGCGTAAGATTGCAGACAGCGATCTGTCCAAGATCCTGGGTCGGTTCGGTGAACGGATCGCCATCCTCCTGACTCAAGAGGTCAAGCAGTCCGTGTGCCTCGTCGACTTGGTCGGCAATAAGCTCTGGCAGAGCGACTGGTACGACGTCGTGGTTCCGAGTTCGGCCATGGAGCGCAACGGAGTGTTCAGCTTCGTGGGGTGGATCAGAGCCAGCGACGGTGCTGAATGCCACCAACAAAGCCCGGAGTTCAAGTGTTATCTCGGAAAGGTTTCTCAACCTGACTTGATTCACTGCCTGCCGAGCGGCCGCGTGCTGATCGAGGGGTACCGGGTTGGCGAACATGATGACCGAAGCTCTACTACATTCTACCTGCGCGATCTGCGCGATGCCATCGATGGTGATGTCATCAACCTGGGCAAGGTGCAGGGGATCGGCAGCATCGTCGAGGTTCCGCAGGGGCTCGTGATCCACAAGGTCGCGAGCGACAACAGGCACGAACTCATGTTCGTCAAAGAAGACGACACGGATCCCGGCCGGTCCGACATCTACACGATGGCGAAGACGCAGGGAGCGATCTCGCACCTCAACTGCTGGGACGGTTACCTGGTCTTCCAGCACGATGAAGAGATCGTGATTGTGTCTTTTGCCAGCGATGACTGGGCTTATGAAACCGGTAACTGGAAGCGGTTTCCTCTGCTCGTCGATTTCGATCGTCTGGTGCCCACGGACGAAGGCATCCTCTGGTATAAGTTCGAGCCCGACGGAACGTTCATCATCATACGCTACCCGCTGGGCTAGACCTCGCGGCTAGCGGATACTAAAGCCACCGACCTAACGGCCGGTGGCTAATTTTTTATGGCGTGTAGCGTTGTTTAAGTCCTATTATTTTTCCATTTTCCCAAGTCACATCAAACAGATTAAAAGCTCCCAGATTGTAATAGGGGCAATAAAAACCACTTTCGTAGTTGAATTTTTCGCAAGCCTGCTCGGCGTTTACAAATTCTTCAAAATTTAATTCCACATAAGTTTCATCTATCTGATCAGGGCAAACCTCTGCCACCAAACAGAGAACATAAACTGTCATCGCCAGATCAATTTTGTCGCCACTCCAAACGTACTCTTGGGTTTCAATTTCCATTTCAAAACCACTTGGTGCGTTTAAATTATCAGTCCGGGCGACAACGTGGCCGATGATACTATTTGGTGTTAGATTGGTGATTTCGATTAAGTCCGGTTGCTGGTTGGTCTGTTTTGGCCCAAACGCAAAAAAAGAGAGAATAATTAGGGCGATAATAATAACACCGCCGAAAGCTAGCGCTTGATATTTTTTCCCCATAGATTTATAAAATGCAAATAGTTTTTAGTAATTTTCTCAACCGCAGTGGTGCGGTTTATTTTTTTGTCCCGATATTCTTCAAGAGGTTTAAAGAAAATCGTTCGACCAATGGCAAAACCGTCAACAATGTCGCTTTTGGCCGCTTCGGTAATCCATTTTTCCACGGCCATTTTTGATTCCCCTCGTCCGAGAACAATGATATCGGCTTTTGTCAGAGCATCAATTGTTTTCCAATCTGACGCTTTTGGTAGCCCCTCGATTTTCCAAAGTGTTGGTTTAATTCCGGCTTTGATTACCTGTTTCATTGAGCGTTCCATTAATTCAAGTTGTGAGCCCTTGCCCGCAACCAGCAACTCAAACATAAAACCGATTTTATTTTTTTGGCAGTAATTTGAAAGTTTTTTCAGTCTTGAAAGTTGGATTTTATTTTTAGCGGTTTGAGCCGGATTATATCTGACCAATGCCTTGGCATAAGTTGGTTTGAGTTTTGTGAGATGTTTACCAAAGTCATCGCCGTGTTCAAAAGTAAAAAGTTCTTGACCGCTTTTTTCCGTTGAAATCGCCAGATTGATTTTTAATCTGCGTGCTTTTTTGATAATCGCTACCCCGAATTCTTCATCAATCAAAATCGCCAGCTTATTTTTATCGGTTGTTTGTTTTCTGGCGAGCAAAAAAGCGTCAAACACCACTTTTTTCATTTTGATAACTTGCTTGGCTTGTGATTTTGTCGGCGGATAATCAAAACCTAAAAGATTTTTTGTGAAAGTTGAGCGGTGATCAAAGGGGAGGATTAGGATTTTTGACATATAGCCACAGTATATCACTTTCTAAACTGACTACCTTTGTAAACAAAAATCGGCAGAATGTCTTCTTCGCGGATTATTTGATATGGCTCATTTCCTGGAATTGGCCAGGCTTCAAAAGCAACAAGACAATCATCTTTAATTTTACCGGCAAATTGTTTGGAAAGGCGTTCGTAGGCTTTTGTGAGTAAAAAAACAAAAATAACATCAGCGTCATTTAGATCTTGTTTAAAAAGATTTCCATACCTAACTGAAACATTTTTGTAGGACTTGGCTTTTATTTTGGCAATTAGATAGGGAAGTATTGAAATCTCGTAACCGATGATTTTTGCATTTGGTTCATGCTTGGCTATTTCAAAAAGTACTGTTCCAGTGCCACAACCCAGGTCGTAAATTATTTGACCAGGTTGAATATTTATTTTTCCTAAAAATAATTTTCTGTATTTTGATCTGCTTGGCACCCAAGGGGCAGCTGACCAGCCAGCCCAGGCAGCTGTAGCAACAATTACCCAAACAATAAAAAATATTAAGTTAGCCCAGCTCATAATTGCTCTTGTAATTCACGCCGTTCTTTTTTGGTAAGGAGTCGCCAGTTGCCATCGCCAAGCTCACCTAATTTTACATTCATAACTCGCGTTCTTTTTAACTTTTTAACTTGAAAGCCTAGCTTTTCACACATTCGGCGGATTTGGCGGTTGCGGCCTTCAGTCAAAATAAGCTCAAATCTGGTGTTGCTGATTTTTTTTGCCCTGGCTGGTTTTGTCATCCCATCTTCTAGTATCACCCCGCTTTTCATTTGATCAATAAATGATCGGGTATAGGGTTTATCGAGAGTCACTACATATTCTTTTTCGTGATTCCCGCGCGGATGGGTGATTGCCTCTGAAACCTCGCCGTTGTTTGTAAGAAGGATTAAGCCAGAGGAGGCAACATCGAGTCGGCCGACATTAAAAATCCGTTCACCGACATCAACCCAGTCGGCTAGGGTGTTGTGACTGTCTTTGTCAAAAGTTGAAATTACACCAACCGGTTTATGAAAGGCGATAAAAATATCTTCCTTGCCTTTATTTGAAACTAAATTTCCACCAACAAAAACATCGTCGCCATCATTAACCTGACTGCCAAGTTGGGCCACTTCGGCACCTATCATTACTTTGCCGTCCTCGATGAGTTTATCTGCCTTTCGCCTGGAGCAAAAGCCAGATTCTGCTAGGTATTTGTTGATTCTCATAATGGGAGAAGTGTAGCATGGAGGGTTGAGATAGAAAAGAACGCGATTGCTCGCGTTTTTGGATGTTGAATGATTGAAAACCGACTTCAACAAATATCACCCCTATTACTTTTATAACCCCCCTTTCACCCATATCACCCCTATAACCCCCTCCTCACTTTTTCTTAATCACCTTCCTTACCGCCTTTACTATCCAGGGAGCTGTTAATTTGTAATGCTCTAATAGTTCGGCTGGTTTTCCTGATTGTCCAAACTCATCTTGCAAACCAACTCGTTCAACTGGTACCGGATATTCACTACTGACTAATTCACAAACTGCGCCACCCATTCCGGCCGCTGCTTGTGCTTCTTCGACTGTGACAATCGCTCCACACTCCCGAGCTGCTTTTAAAATTGTTTTTTCATCCATTGGTTTAATGCTGGAGTTATTAATAACTCTGGCTTCGATTCCTGATTTTGCTAATTCCTCGGCTGCCATTAAGCACTCGTAAACCAAGGGTCCGCAACCGATAATGGCCACATCATTTCCTTTGCGTAAAACTTGAGCTTTTCCGATCTCAAATTTAGCTGATTCAGTTGTAAATACCGGGCTTTTTTCACGAGCGAATCTGATATAAGCCGGTCCGTTAATTTTAGCTGCAGCTACGGTGGCTTTTTTAGTTTCGATGGCATCGCAGGGAATTAGAACTGTCATCTCAGGGAGCACGCGCATTAGCGCAATGTCTTCTGTCATTTGGTGAGTAGCGCCGTCTGGCCCAACTGATATTCCGGCGTGGGCGCCAGCAATTTTTAAATTAGTCTTTTGCAAACAACCAGTGGTGCGGATTTGTTCCCAATTGCGACCGGGAGAGAAGCAAGCATAACTGGTGATGAAAACTGTCTTTCCAGCTAAGGCCATGCCAGCGCCAACGGCAGCCATTGCTTGCTCGGCTACTCCGAATTGTATAAACCTGTCCGGGAATGCTTCTTTAAAAGCTTCAGTCCTGGTTGATTCTGTTAGATCAGCACAAATTACCATTAGGTTTGGATCTTTCTTGCCAGCTTCAACTAAACCATCACCATAACCATTTCGGGTTGGGATTTGTAAAAGTGATTTTGGATTTTTCCAGCTTCTTACCAGCATAAAGTTAAAATTCTAAGTTAGAAATCCTAAATTCTAAACAAATCTGAATATCGAAATTTGAAATTAAATTTAGTACTTCTAATTTCTGATTTGTTTCTGATTTCATGTTTCTGATTTCTTATTTATTCTACTTCTGATTCTATTTTACCACCCAAAGTTCTTAGTTCTTTCAGCGCTTTGTTTAACTCAGTTTTGTCTTTTGGTGTTTTACCGTGCCAGACCGGATCAAATTCCATAAAGCCAACGCCTTTTCCCGGAGTGGTGTGAGCAATGATTACGGTCGGGCTTTCAAAAATAGATTGAGCGTAACGACAGGCATCAACAAACTCGCGAATATTGTGGCCATCTATTTCAATGACATGAAAATTAAAAGCGGCAAATTTATCAGCTAGTGGTTCAAGAGGCATTATGTCTTCGGTGTAGCCGTCAATTTGAATATTATTGCGGTCAATTATCCAGGTTAAATTATGAAGATTATTTTTGCCAGCAAACATGGCTGCTTCCCAAGTGATTCCAGCTTCCAATTCTCCGTCTGACATAACGCAGTAAGTATGCCAGGGAAGTTTGTTCATTTTTGCCACATAGGCCATGCCGGCAGATTGAGGCGACCCATCACCTAGCGGACCCGAAGTATTTTCGAGCCCTGGTAAACGAGTGATTTCCGGGTGACCTTGAAGACGAGAACCAAATTGTCGCAATGTCATTAATTCTGATTTTGGAAAATAGCCAGCGTGGGCCATTGTGGCATAGCGAATTGGCACAACATGACCGCAAGAGAGTAAAAGTCTATCGCGTTCTTTCCAATTTGGTTTTTTAGGATCGTGTTTTAGTATATGAAAATATAGAGCCGTAAAAATATCGGCCAGTCCAAGCGGCCCGGCTGAATGACCGCTACCGGCGTGCTCAAGCATACGCAAAACATCCTGACGAATCTCGTTAGCTTTTTTTTCAAGCGCAAGAAGTTTCTTGTCTGTTAATGTGAGAATGTTTCGAGTTTTGGGCATGTAATAAAATACTAAATTAGAAATTAGAAATCCTAAGCAAATCAGAAATTAGAAATCCTAAATTTAATATTTCGAATTTAGAATTTGATTCTAATTTAGAATTTTGGATTTCGTAATTCATCGTTTAATCTTCGTAAGTTACTTGCATTAAAGCGAAAGTGGCCACAAACATACCGGTGACAAAGTGTGACCAAGTGAAAGCCATGTAATCAAAGTTAAGAGCAAATGGTGCGGCTGCAATCCAAGCGCCGAGCATTAACTGCATCCAGTGCATGGCCTTAAGCCCGGGGTGTTTGCGATCGCCCTGTTCCATAGTAACGACGACAAGAGACAAAATACTGACAGCTAGACCAAGGAATAGGTCGTCCCATCTAAGTAGGCGAATTAAGTCAGCTTGTTCAATTTGATTTTTAAAAAAGAGTCCGAGAATGTCGTCACCAACAAATGGTGCGAGCACGATCCAGAAGGCAAGAGCAAAGATTATCCAATGGATTGATTTCATAAGAAGCTATTAGCTGTTAGTTATTAGTTTTGTAGTTTTACTATTAGCTATAAGCTAATTTCTAGATTATTATACCAAAAATTAAACGAGGCCGTTAGGCCTCGTCTTTAAATTTTATTTTCTCTATTCCGCTATTATCTATTATCTTTGTTTATTCTACATAAATAGCTCCGGAGTTTGATGAATCATAGCTATCAAAGAATGGATATTCACCAGCTGCTTTGAAGCGTTGAACATAACTTCCTCCTGGGCTGATTGTTCCTGTTCCCCAAGAAAGATTGTCGGCTGAAGCGGTATGCTTATCGCTGTCATTGTTAGTGAAGCGAACGGTTTGCCCAGCTTCAATAGTTGCCGAGATTGGACTATAACCACTAGAGGTGATTGAGATTTCTTCCGGAGCAACTAAATCTTTATCATCGTTTATGGTGTATCCGGGTAAGCCATAGAGACCGGTTCCCGGTCTTTCGCTAATTTCTTCTCCTGTTTGCGTATAGTTGCCAAAAAATCCATCCGGGACATCATCGATCTGTTTATTCCAATCACTGCCATACATACTGATAGCAACACTCTCGCTAGACACCCAATATAATCGTCCTCCGCTTCCAACATAATAAACTTTTGGATCGGTATTTATTTTGATCATATTACTGTCAGGTCTGTAAGTAACATTTCCGCCGATTTGGATTTTAGCCAAATCAGAGTCTGAAATCCATCTTACATCATCAAAATCTGTGTACCAGGTAAAATAGGTTTTATCATTTGGAAATACATAACGGAAACCGTCTGCTCCCATGTAATAAACAGCTGAGAATGATTCTCCGCGAATCAAATCGCCTGAATAAATGTCACTTAGAGATGTTAGGGCCTGGGCCTGTTTTACACCAATCATTGCACCGAGCATGATGGCAACAGTTAGAAACCCGATTGAATAATCTCTCATTTTTTCAGAAATCATAGTAATTATTATTAATAGCTAAGAAATTATAGCACTTAATTTTTGGATTGGGAAGTGGACATATTTGTCTTAAATGTGCTTGAAATCAAGATATTTTTGACTTGGATCAGGGTTGTCCCAAAGGGCTGAGGAAACGCAGAGTTGAGTAGCACCAGCTTTGATTATTTTTTTAGCGTTTTTTTGATTAACACCACCATCAACTGCGATTTTTAAATGCGGATATTTCTTTCTGGCCTGTTTTATTTTTTTAATTATTATGTGTCCCAGAAATTCTTGACCGGATTGTCCGGGATGAACACCCATTATTAAAAGAAGTTTTATTTTGTCTGCGACATTTTCTATTTCATCTATTGAAGTTTCGGGGTTAATGGCGACCCCAATCTCCAATTGCTCAAATATTTTTAGGCGTCTTATTAATAGGTCTAAATCCTGTCCAATCTCGGCATGAATTATTACGCGCTTAAGAGTTGGGATATTTCGTTTCCAGATTTCGATTATCGGAAGCGGATCTTTTATCATTAAATGTAATTCAATTTCAGGCAGTGATTCGATTTTGGAAATTTGCTCGGCGTCTGCCCAACTCATTGAGTTAAACATCGAGCCATCTAAAACATCAATTTGATAAACCGGCGCTACTTTTCTCATTTGTGGATTTAAAACTTTTTCTTCAAAAGCATCTTTTGACTGGACAAGGACAGCTGGAACTATACTGGCGCGAGATCTTTTTGATTCCGAGATGGCGCTTTCTAATTCTTCAAGTTTATTTAGTCTGCGCACATGTCTTGGGGCATTTGAAAATGAGGTTGAAAGAAATGCGGCTAAGATTCCCAGGGGATCATCTTCAGTTTGGAGTCTGCCGGGAATGCAAAGAATATTAGCGTCGTCATCAGTTCTCATTGTCTCGGCTGCTTCTTCGGAATATCCAATACCTGCTCGAATATCAGCAAACTTGTTCGCTGCCATACAAATACCCTCGGCATTTCCACAAGATAAAATTCCAAATGAACCAGCGTGCCCAACAACAGCCTGGGCAACGGCAGCGGCATATTCGGGATAATCATCATTTGGATCAAATTGATGCGCCCCTAAATCTTCGACCGTATAGTCGGTCAATTCCAAATGTTCTTTGATCATTTCTTTTAGATCAAATCCAGCGTGGTCTGCCCCGATGTATATGGTTGGTTTCATATTATGATTATACAGTAGGTGAAAGGGGTAAAAAAGGTGAAAGGGGTAGAAAGATAAATTATCTTGATTTCAAGGCTCGATACTGGTAATCTTGCTCCATATGAGTGATGAAAAAAAATTGACCCATGCAGAGAAAGAAAAGGAAATTCTCAAATATTGGGACAAAAATCAATGTTTTGAAAAATCAGTTGAAAATCGATCCGAAGGTAATCCCTATGTTTTCTATGACGGCCCTCCGTTTGCCACCGGGCTTCCTCACTACGGCCATTTGGTGGGAGGTGTGATTAAAGATGTTGTGCCTCGTTTTTGGACAATGAAGGGCTACCGAGTGGAACGAACTTGGGGTTGGGATTGTCATGGTTTGCCAATTGAAAATATTGTTGAAAAAGAACAAAACCTAGGATCTAAAAAAGACATTGAAGAATATGGTATCGCTAAGTTTAATGATACTTGTCATAGCAAAGTTTTGATGTACGCAGAGGAATGGAAAAAAGTTATCAATCGTTTGGGCCGTTGGGTGGACATGGATGGCGCTTACAAGACAATGGATTTTGAATATATGGAATCCATTTGGTGGGTGTTTAAAAGTCTTTGGGACAAAGGTTTAATTTATGAAGGCCGAAAGCCAATGCATATTTGTCCACGCTGTGAGACAGTACTTTCAAACTTTGAAGTGACTGATGGCTATAAAGATGTAATTGATATTTCTGTTTTTGTAACGCTTCCAATTTTGGATGGAAAATTTAAAGGTGCAAAATTGGTTGCCTGGACCACAACGCCTTGGACTTTGCCCGGAAATGTTTTGGCAGCTGTGAACTCAAACATGAAATATGCGTTGATCGAAAATGAGGGGCAGAAATACATCATGCTTGAAAAAAAGGCTGAACATTTGTTGCCTCAAGGACTAGTGGCAGAGACTTTTTCTGGTCAGGATTTAATTGATGCTAAGTATCAACCACTTTTTGAAATTTTTAAAGATCATAAAGACGCCTTCCGTGTTGTTGGAGCTGACTTTGTAACAGACGAAGACGGAACAGGAGTTGTTCATATTGCCCCCGGGTTTGGAGAAGACGACATGGAGCTTGGAAAAAAAGAGGGAGTTGAGCCAATCATGCATGTTGCTATGAACGGTCAGTTTGTAGAAGAATTAGTTACCGATCTTGAAGCAGAAGGCTACACAGTTAAAGACATCCCGGTGCGCAAAAAAGAAGATCCAAACGATGTTGATATTCAAATAATTAAATATCTAGCTCATCACAACCGACTTTTAGCTAAGGAAAAAATCACTCACAGCTATCCGCATTGTTGGCGCTGTGATACTCCTCTTTTGAACTATTCAACTTCATCTTGGTTTGTGCGCGTTACCGAAATCAAAGATAAGTTAGTCACAACTAACAAAGAAATAAACTGGGTGCCGGAAAATATTAAAGAAGGAAGATTCGGTAAATGGTTAGAAGGCGCCAGGGATTGGGCTATCTCTCGTTCACGCTATTGGGGCGCCCCGCTTCCTGTTTGGAGAAGTGAAGATGGGGATGTGATTTGTGTCGGGTCAAGCGAGGAGCTTGCCGAATTATCAGGTAAAAAACTTGATAACCTGCACAAACATATTGTGGACGAAGTAGTAATTGAAAAAGACGGTAAGAAATATCATCGCATTGATGAAGTTTTAGATTGCTGGTTTGAGTCTGGTTCTATGCCATACGCTCAGCTTCATTATCCGTTTGAGAATGAACAAAAGTTTGACAGAGGATTCCCGGCTGAGTTCATTGCCGAAGGGCAAGATCAAACCCGAGGTTGGTTCTACACTCTTCACATTTTATCTAACGCTCTTTTTAAAATGCCAGCCTTTAAAAATGTAATTGTAAACGGAATTGTGCTGGCTGAAGATGGTAAAAAAATGAGCAAGAAGCTAAATAATTATCCAGACCCAATGGAGGTGATGGAAAAGTATGGGGCTGACGCAGTTCGTTATTATTTGATGTCAACGCCGGTAGTAAAAGCTGAGAATTTAAGATTTAGCGAAGCTGGAGTAGATGAAGTTTCCAAAAAGTTCATTAATATCATGCGCAATGTTTTGTCATTTTATCAGTTATACGCAGAGCATGATGATAGTCGTGATCCAAAAGCAGAGCATGTTTTGGACGCTTGGATTCTGTCACGACTCAACCAAACATTGCAGGAAGAAACAGAGGCAATGGAAGCTTATGAGCTTGCAGATGCTGCCAGAACTTTGCAAAATTTCGTGACTGATCTTTCAACTTGGTATGTTCGCCGTTCACGCGACCGCGTTAAGATTGATGGCGAAGATAGGGTCGAAGCTCTTTCAACACTTCGAACAGTATTGGAAACATTTGCAAAAATGGTGGCCCCCTTTATGCCATTTTTGGGAGAAGATATTTATCAGGGAATCAAAGGTGACTTTGCTGGGTCTGAGGCGCGAATGAGTGTTCACTTAGAAAATTGGCCAGAAGCTGAGAATATTGCGGAAAAGATTTTGGAAGATATGGGCCAAACTCGGGCACTTGTAAGTCGAGCCCTAGACGATCGTGAAGAAGCTGGCCGACCAATCAAACAAGTTTTAGCAAAGATGGCTGTTTCGGTCCCATCTGGAAAAATTGAAAATGGATATTTGGAAGTAATGAAAGAAGAAGTTAATGTTAAAGAGATAACAGTCTCGGAAGGTGAGCTTTCAGTTAAACTTGATATTGAGCTAACACCCGAGCTTGTTCGCGAAGGAATGGCGCGTGAGGTAACGCGTAAGCTCAACCAGATGCGTAAAGAAGCTGGTATGACGATCGAAGATAGAATTAACGTTCACATTGATTCAGAGTCAGATCTTGTTAAACAGATGGTTGAGGAATTCGCAGGAGTAATCGCCGACGGCGCTTTGGCAACATCGGTGAGCTTTAGTTGCAACGATGAGGTAAAACAGCAATCAGAATTCCGCGCAGCAGAGCAGGATATTTGGCTTGGTTTTTAGACCATTATTTTAGTATCGATCGTTCGTTAAGAGAAAATACCATCCTGGTCGGGATGGTATTTTGTAATTGAGTAATCAATTTTTTGTGTCTTCTAATTGTTTCCAGGCCAATTGAAATACTACTTTTAGAAAATTTGCAAATGACTGGCTAGTGACCTCATAGGCAATGTTTTCTTCTGGATTGGAGAGCATTACAATTACTTTGTCATCAAAAGTTAATACTTCGCCCGTGGGGAACAGTCCGTCGCTTTTATCAGTCCACCGGTATTCTGTATTAATTTTGTTTTTTGGTAATCCAGAATAAGCTTCCTTTTGCCATCTGCGCGCGACTTTATTGTCGATTGCTATGACTTTCTGCGCGACTCCTTTTTTTATTCGTTCTTTAATTTGTTTTTTCCCTGTTGAATCAAAAATATCGGAATATCCCTCAAGATTCAAAATTGAAAAAACATCACTTTTTGCCTCAAGGACGCCATTATATATTTGCTCCATTTCGGCTTTGCCGTGGCCGACCTTGATTTCTGGCTTCAGCACTGTTTTATATTGATCGCCGAGTTTCTCTAAAACAAAGTCAGCTTCCTTTAGTCGTCTTTGTGCTGAAGCGATTTTACTTTCTAATAGTTTTTTTAATTTTCTTGGATGCTCGGGAATAAAGATAGTCTTTTTACTAGAAGCTCGCGATACTAACCCTTGCATCATTAATCTGTCGATAATGGGGTAGATGGTAGTTCTATTTAAATGCGTAGCCTGTGAAATCTGTGCGATTGTTCCTTTTTTTAGTTCAAATAAAGCCGCATATACAGTGGCATCGCTGTCATTTAGCCCGAGTTTAACTAAATGGTCTTTAATTTTTTCCATATGAAATTAATTATTGCAGATTTCTTGAAATATGTCAAATTTAATAAACATTTTACTAATTAATTAGTATATTCGTTTATTTTTAGCTAAATAATTTGTCTTTTTTGTTGCTGATGATTGACACAATTAAGAAATACTGATATTTTTACTCGTCGCAAGCTCGCGACGAAAATGGAGTGTGAGATGAGTCTTCCTAAGGACGACATCGTAATCAGGGACAAGGCGACGCTGGATGTCACCATTGCATATATTATGGCGATGACCGGCAAGCTGACCGACGGGACAGAGCTCGCGATCAGGATTCGTGATCCCGTGCTCGTAGCTCTTATTAAGCTCAATACCGAGATCATCGAAGGGCTGAAAGTTGCCCTCAAGATCGAGAGTATGAGCGATCTGACGGATGCTCTTGGGGTAGGCAAGAGCGTTCTGTACGGGTACCTGGCTGGCGACAGCCGTATTAGTCGCAAGGCGTTGGACAAGATGATCGCCGTTCTTGATCCAGAACGCGATGCGGAACTAATTACCAGTATCCGCCAGTACTGACTCATACCCCAGCCTCTGGCTGGGGTTTCCCATTCGTGATAAAAAATACCCCCGCCAATCGGCCGGGGTGTTTTTTTGACTAGGACTCAAGTCCGAGTTTTGACTCGATAATCTCTACTCTATCTTCAAGCCGATAATTTTTACTTCGGACGGATAAAATTTCAAGATCTAGCCTTTCGTACATTCTCGTAAAATGATCAAAAGATGTAGTTATATGGTCCATTGCCTTATGAAATTCTTCTTTTGTAACAAAAATATTAGGCAAATTGTTGATTTTCTCATCCATTTCAATGACTTTCAGTAGAATTTTTTCTAACATTGTTTCACTCATAAAAATTAATTTAGTTTATAACCAGGGGGAGTGTATTTATATTTCAACATCGCCAGTTGGGACGGTCAATAGTGACTGTGTATAGCCTTGCCAATTGTGGCTTAAATTGATATACAAAAGCCATATGATAGATGTTTCCAAGATTGTACTTGTTTGTCCGCGTAATGATGAAGAGGCTTTGCAGATTTTGAAAATCGCCAAAAAAGCTGGTATTAAAACCGTGGTTTCAAATCAACCACATGGCGCTAAACTTGACCGTGAACCTAATCTTATTTATCGAATAAAAGCTGAGAACTTAGAGGCTGATCACTTATTTATTGTTGAGCTTCCGGGGATATCAACCGAAGAAGAGCTAAGAGGCATTGGTTATAAAATTTCGATTATCGATCATCATCAATACGAAGGACTTGATCGCAGTAACGAGAAAAGCTCACTCGAGCAATTTTTAGCAAAGTTCGAAATTTCAGAAGAAGAGTTACAAGATTTAGGTTTTGATATTGAAATGATAAAGGCTGTTGGTGTGATGGATAGTGAGTTTATTTGGGGCTTGCGTGAACATGGCTATACTCAAAATAAGATAGATGAGGTTTTAAAATACTGGCGAGCAATGACTCTGGAGTTAGGCGATGAGCGGCGGCAAAAAGAAGAAGCTGAGGCTTTGAGTGTTTGGGCCGGGCGTCGTGAACAAGACGGAATTGTGATTGTGAAAAGTGAAGTAGATGACATCAGTATCCGCGATGCCTTGTCATTTTTAGTTGAGAAAACTTACCACGAGCCAAGGACTGTTTTTATTAAGCAGGGTAACAGGCGAGTTTATTTGCAAGATGTTGACCCGGTGATCGCCAAAAAATTACATGATACTTTTGGTGGATTCATGTTTGGTAAAGACAAGTGTTGGGGGATTTTGGCAGAAAACGGAGAAACTCTGCCAACGCTTAACGAAATTTATAAAATCGTTGTAACATAAAAGTATGGATAAGATAAAAGAGATCTTGACTGGGCTCGGTCTTTCTACTACTGAAGCAAGGCTATATTTAGCAATGCTTAAGCTCGGCCCAGCCAGTGTTCAAAATATTGCTAAAGAATCAGAGCTTTCGAGAACCGCTACTTATGATTTAATCGCCGGGCTTCAAAAGAAGGGCTTGGCGAGTACTTATGACCGTGATAAAAAGACATTTTTTAGTGCAGAAAACCCGGATCAGCTAGAGACTTATTTTAGCGATAAAATGCGTGGGATGGATTCTTCGTTTGAAAGATTGAAAAAAGTGATTCCGGAAATGCGAGCTATAAGCAAACACGATCGACCAAGAGTTAGATTTTATACGGGCGAAGAAGGAATGCGAGCCATGTTTCGCGATGTTCAAGATAGTGGTGCTGAAGAATTTTTGGAAGTTGTGAATGTTGACGCAGTTTATAAAAATATCAAGGAACGCGTTCTACTCGATTTAAGAACCACGGAAAAATTTCACATGCTTAGATTTAAAACTCTTGTTCAAGGCGAGCCACGAAATCCAATGTCCGGAGGAACAATTAGGTTAATTGACGAAAAAGATTTTGGTTTATTTGAAGGTGATATTTTACTCTACTCAGATAGAGTTGTATTTTTAAGCTTTGCATTGGAATCGGAAGTTGTAATTTTGGAAAATAAAACGCTTGCAGACACAATGCGGGTTTTGTTTAATGTGGCCTGGCAGTCTGCTCGACCATATAGTCGAATATAAAAAGGCGGCCGACGAGAACACTTCGACACAACCTTAGAGAAGATCGTATCAAGGTTTGTTCTCGCCGGCCAGATTTGGGCCGCTCTTGCAGCCGAACAGGGGGGGGTTAGACGGACATGTCTTTTGCCTCCCGTTGTCCCGAACCGCAATTCAATATTAGGGTTTTTACCCTATTTTGTCAAGTATTTTTGTATAAAAAATTACCCGCGATGTAGAGCATCGCGGGAGGGAGTGACGACAGGGGTCGGGTTGCGGTTCAGGACCACTGGATGAGGGGTCGAGACTATCCCTTCCCCTGTCGTCAATTTGAGTATACGCAATCTTAGAGTAATAATAAACCCCTTGTCAAGGGTATTTTGGTATAATACTTTTATATGTGGGATAAGATTGAGAGGAGTAAAAAAAGCCAAAAAACAGAACTGATTTTAGGTTGGATGGATGGCGCTATGGAATCAGAAGAATATGTGAGGCAAGCGCGTGATGCTGTTTATAAAGCTGAATCGAAAATTCCAGAAATATCAGTCTTTAGAAATGTTCCGCAATCTGCCCCTTGGCACGCGGAAGGCATAACTTTGATGCATCACATTGAAAGAATGATGACCGGTTTTTTTGCAATGCTTAACGAAGATTTTAATGTTTTGCAGTTTGAAGAATTTGCTCGAGAGAAAAATTTAAAGCTTGAGTTTACTGAAATGCAAGAAATTTTGCGTGAGCAAGCTGCAACGCTAGAAGCATTTATTATTTTGCACGATATTGCCAAGCGGGATGTAATTTCTTTTGCTGCCCCGGCAGGATCTCTTGGTGCGGCCGAAGGTTTTCAAAAAGGATCAAAACTAAAACCAGAAATTCAGTCTCAGAATTATTTAAAATTAGCCCGAGCTTATAGCGCGCAGAGTAATGATCTTTCCGATTCAGATCTGGCTGCTAGGTTTTATGATAAATACCAAATAAGAGTTCATTATTACGACCATTCGCAAATGGCAGTTTCGGAAAAATATGAAGCGACGCGCGAGGCGATAGGGGACCTATACCGGCTAACGGCTCGCGATCGGGAAATGCTGCGACTGATTGTTAAGTATCATATGGATGCCATTTTGTTTTTTAAGCACGGAGTCGATGCTTCAAAATATTCCCTAATGGGGTCAAGAGCGACAAAATCCGGGCTGGATGCTGATGATTATTTAGATATCCAGCTGGCGGCTTTGTTTTTAGATACTACAATCGGTACTAGGGTTTACAAAGAAGGGAAATGTATTTCTGATGTCAATCCAGTTTTAAATATACTTAGGTCAGAAGAAATGTCAGCTCCCCACAGAAGACAAAGAAGGCAGGTTGGTTTAGAGCAAAGACAAAAATCAGCCTTTAAACATATTCTAAAAACAGTTGAGCTTGATTCGGAATCAGTCTTTGAAAAAATGGAAATTCCATTTGGTCCTGGTAGAGCGCAGGTGATTGAAGAACTTCATAATTTGATCAAAAATTCTGAGGAGTTAATTGATACCAATAAATACAGTTCAGAAATGATTAAAAAAATTGAAGCTGCTCGCGGACTTTACGAAGCCCGCCAGGCATGAGAAACTAAGGCTATGATTGCTTATCTTGAAGGTAGAGTAATAAATGTTGATTTAGACGCCATGGTTGTTTTAGCAGGTGGTGTTGGCTACCGGGTCTATTATATTGGATTTTCACCGGAAAATGGTGATAATGTCAGCGTTCATATTCATGATTATATTCGTGAAGACAGACACGAACTGTTTGGTTTTACAGATATCGGACTACTCAAATTATTTGAGAAATTGATTGATATTTCCGGAGTCGGTCCCAAGTTGGCTCAGAAGATTTTACGAGCCGGGTCGTCAGAAGAATTGCACCGACACATTTTGGGCGGAGATATTGATTTTTTAACTGCGATTTCGGGAGTTGGAAAAAAGACGGCTCAAAAAATTATATTGGAATTAAAGGGTGTACTAGTTCAAGAGCAGGAATCAAGCCCAGAAGATTCAGATACAATCGATGCTCTGGTAAGCCTTGGCTATCAAAGGCGGGATGCTGTGGCGATTATCAAACATTTAACAGCTGAGTCGCCAGAAGATAGAATTCGGGAGGCCTTGAAATATTTCTCAAATGGATAGTATGGATCGTAGAGAGTGGAACAATTTGGTTGAAAAGTATGCTCCGAGTTTTGGAGCCTTTTTGCATTCTTACGAATGGGGGGAGTTTCAGCGTTCAATTGGCCGAGAAATTGTCAGAGTTTGGGTAGACGACGAACAGGGGCTAGTAATGGCACAAGCTATAAAAATGGATTTACCGTTTGGACAGTTTTATTGGTATGTCCCAAAAGGACCATTTGGAACGGCGCTAATGGAAAGGCAAATTGAGGTATTGCACGAGCGCCTACCGGGAGCTGTATTTTTGCGAGTTGAGCCGCAAGATGGCGGGCATATGTTAAGGGTGTCTGACATACAACCATCTGTCACAATGACCCTTGATTTGCGCAAAAGTGAAAATGAGATTTTTTCAGAACTAAAATCAAAAACCAGATATAATATTAGACTAGCGGAAAAAAAGGGAGTGGTACCAAAGGTGGTAAACATAAAGCGCTTTGAAGATTTTATGCGACTGATGGACCAGACTTCAAACCGCGACAGATTTTCCTCTCACCCCGACGCTTATTACCAGGCAATGTTAACAGCAATGCGGGACGACCGAGGAGCAAAGGCTTATATTGCCATGGCTTTTTACAATGAGCGCCCACTGGTTGGAAATATAATGATTGATTTTGCAGGGGTGCGAACTTATTTACACGGCGCTTCTAGTAACTTGCACCGCAATGTTATGGCGCCATATTTACTGCATTGGTATTTAATAAAAGACGCCAAACGGCGCGGATTCCATACTTTTGATTTTTGGGGAGTGGCACCGCCTGGGTCAGGAGAAAAACATCCTTGGCACGGAATTACCAGATATAAAGAAGGGTTTGGGGGAGTAGTAGTTGAGCAACCGGGAACATTTGATTTGCCAACCAAGCATTTATGGTACAGCGCTTACAAAACCGTGCGGGCAATGAGGCGGATTAAACCGTTTTAAAGAGTTTTTATAAAAGAGAACGAGGCCACCCGCGAACAGGGGCCTCGAGAAAGGTGTGAGTCGGTGATCTTCGATTTTGAGACGAGCACTTTGACCGCGCTCCTTTGCGAAGGCACGCAGTTTTCAGGGAGGAGGCTCTTGCGTTCTTACCCTCACTTGCCAGACACGCACCTCTGATGACGAGTGGTGTCCTCGGTGTCGAGATCTTCCTGGCCCGGAGGAATGGCGTTGTGCGGCATCTCAGTCTCCCGTATGCCAAGTTTCTTGAAAACGCAAGACCTTGCTGAGCATGGGCTCGAGTTAGGTTTGCAGTTGTCGTGCAGTTGTCACAAGCTATACTTTTACTTTGCGTAAGTATTCAGCAGGTGACTAGGATATGCTATTAAATCCATTATTTGCTGTCAATTAAAACACCAGCCGTTGGCTGGTGTTTTGTTTAAGTTTATAGCTTGACGGCTCGCATTTCGTGCGAGCCGTACGAGAGATTGATTGGTGGCTGTTACTCCTCATCTGTACCTGGTGACTCTTTTTCTTTTTTTCTTTCTGCAGCCCACCTGCGAAGTGCTTTCATCCGCTCCGGGTCTTCTTCCTTGAAAGCGTCAAGACGGTTGGCATCTAGTCTTGGCCTCCCTCTGGCAAACGCGCCATTGAAATCGGGTGAATTAAGCTGGATGTCACGCTCATCCCACGGCGGCAGGATCGCTACGCTTTTTTCTTTTGGCATTTTGGTCCCCTGGTTGGAAGTGTATAAATAATGCTAACAAAATATACTACAAAACACCAGCCAATGGCCGGTGTTTTGAATATTATTTATATAACCTCTTATTACACTTGTTACCTATTTAACCCCTGTTACCCTTGTATTCCTTGTAACTCTTTTAACTCATATTTCCCCTTTTACCCCTGTTACCTATATTACCCCTATAACCCTTTCTTATTCCACAACCGCTCCTTTGCCAGTTGCAAACTCATCTGCTTCCAAGTCTGTGCTAAGACTGTCCACCGAGTCTGTTAAAGTTTCTCCAGTTTCTGAGTCCTTAGCTGAAAGCGAGCTGGAGGAAATCATTTTTATAAATGAACCGATATCGTCTATATCAGGCGTAGCGCTAATTGCAAAGTTGGCGCTGATTTTTGCTACATCTGTTGAAATATTAGTAATATTCCAGGTAATTGTTTTGCTACTGCTTTCGTAGGAGAAGGATCCAAGATCGCTGTCTGTCTGATTAAACCAATCAACATGGGGCGGTAGCGTAGCTGTTACTTTAATATTTTCTAGATTGTGCACCGAGTTATTAATTGTCCAATACACTCGATAGGTTGTAGTTTCACCGACAGCAGGAGGCAAAGGGCCATTACCAAGAACATTTCCTTCATCATCGTAGTATCTGATGGTCGCTTCAAGTTCGGCTTCGCTATTAACTGAAACTATAATTGGTGAAGATTTTACTATTCCGTGTGCGCCACTGGCCTCGGCGATGATTGTAAACGAATCAGTATCCCCGACACCGAGCGAGTTATCAATAGGGAAGGTCAGATTTAATGTTTTTCGCTCACTCACCGGAATTTCACCAAGAGTAGATGCGCTCCAAACAATGCCGTCACGAGTAATAACCCCGCCATCCAAAGAAGCATTATTCCAGTTAATTGGAATCGAATCTTCGGCTTGGAAATCGAGTAAAAGTGAAACACCGTCAATTTCTTCGGCACCGGTATTTTCGTAAGCAAGACTTAATCGCAGGTTGCTACCTAGTTCAACGGCGGTTGAATCAGACGAACCATTTGCTACCAGTTGTACAGAAAAATCACTGGCTAAAACATCGGTGTAGGCCTGAACTTCATTTTGAACTAAGTCTCTTTGCTCGGTAGCAATAGCAGTATCCACATCAAAATATTGGAATCCTTCAATGTCAGCCGCAAATGATCCAGAAAAGGTTATTGTTGATGTCCCCGCTGCTTCAAGTGAGGCAACAGTCCACTCAGGAGATACACCAGCTTCAACTGCCGGTTCGCTTTCTTCCAAATAAAATCCGTCAGGTAAATCAAGTTTTACTAATATATTTTCAAGTATTTGTTCACTGGTATTTTCAATTTTAATCTCATAAGTAACTGTATCGCCAGGAGACGCTTCTTCCGCGCCTGTGACCGTGGTGCTAAGAGCGCTGGAAATTGTTGTTACATATTTAACATCAATGTCTTTAAAATCAGCATTAAAGTTGGCTGGACGGAAGTTCGCATAAACTTGAACTGGAGTTTCAGAAGGAACCTCGGCAATCCAAACACCGTCGATTGTTATTTTGTTGTCAGAAAGACCGGCTAGCTCGCCAATGTCCCAGATTAGCTTTTCTGCGTCGGTTGGACTTTGACTTGTATTTTCAATTTTGAAACTAGAAGGTAAGTTTACATCTATTTGAAGTGCTGCGATTGGAACTGTGGTTGGATTTGAGTAAACAATATCGATGCTGGTTTTTTGACCGCTGACTAATTCTTTGTTCATTTCAATTGCTAGGGCAAAACTTTCGTCGTGATTAGTCTCGAAGAACTTTGTATAAACAAAAAAGCCACTCCAAGCAGTGATGGCGATTATGGACAGGACAATTACTGAAATAAACAAAATTCTTGTTAATCTATTTTGAGTTTTTTCTAACTTAGTAAAATCCATCTCATCTGAGCCATAGATTGCCTCAAGCCCTTCTTCGATTTGAGCGGTTTTTTCTTTTTGCCGATCACGAGGAGGCTCGCTTGTTTGGTGGGTTGAATGTGTTTTATGTTCGTTCATACAATTACTCTTTTGATTCAAACAAAACCTGGAAAATTGCATCAAGGGTGTTTGAAATTTCAGCGCCATCAAGTGATTGAACGTCTTCGTCCGATGTCCAAACGACTTCCATATTGTCTGGAGTTTGCACAGTAATGTTTGTGGTTCTAGTCTCAACTCCGGGTTGTTTCTGAATAAGCAGAGAGTATGATTCAAGATTTTTAAAGCCTAATCTGGCTTTGGCTGCATTAAATAGAGTGTTTCCAGATTCAGCACTAGCAAAGTTAAATGGTAGCTTGTAGCTGAATGTGACAGTCTCGGTTTCGCCGGGAGCTGTTTGTATCCAGTTTCCAAAAACTGTTTTGCCACTCTCTTCCCAAATATCAGTACCAGTGGCAAAGTCGGTGTTAAATCCGCTCATCATCAAAGACAAATCTTCATCTTGATTAAGGTTGATTTCTGAAGGCTCAAATAAATAATCAGGTGGAATCTCAAAGCCAGAGGCGTCTATTAATTCACTGCCTTCAGGAACATAGAGCCGAATGTAATCAACATTGTTATCGCTTTCAAATAGTAAGCCGACCATTCCGCGGTGTTCTTTTGTGATGGTAACGGTATTTATAACATCACCGTTTTCTTGAATATCAATATCAAGATCAATGTCTTGCAAAATAACTGTGTCTGTTTTTCCTCCGCCTAGGTTTGTGTTTACAACCATTAAGTAGTCGCCAGAAGTTTGTTTGATTGATCCTGACCAACCAAGTTGTTCGATTTTGCTTTGCAGCTCATTATCTCCAAAGTACAAAAGAATATCTTTTTGAGTAAGGGCGGTTCCGATCAGGTCAACTGCTGCTAGCAGGGTAGGAACATCAGCCTCTTCTAGTTTAGCTAAAATTATTGGAGCTAGGTCGCCAATGAATTGTTTTGGCGCCTCTACTTCGCGCTCAGTGTTATTTTGATACTTCTCGTATTCAATCTCAACAATTTTTTGCGTTTCAAATAAGAAGTTTTCACTATCGATTGTTCGGCCATATTCCGGCATTTCAATTGGACCGGTTAGCTCAAGAAGCTTTGGCATTAGGGTGGCATTAAAAGCTATTACGCCATCTGTAGTTGGTCCTCCGGCTTTCTCGTAAAACCACAACATTTTTTGAGCCGAGCTTGGAAAATCCGGGAACCAGTTAGCATCATGAAACTCCCAGCGAGAATTGATAAGTTGTAGTGGCTCAGGTGCGGCCACAAATTCTGACAGCTGACCTTGAAGATCGTAAGTTCCACCCTCCGGAATGTAAATGTTGTCTATTGCGCCATTTAACAAATCCATTTCAGCAAAGCTTCCATTAAACCCGCCGGTTGCTCGAAGCTCGGTATTGTTTTGGAAAGCAACTAAGTAACGCATTTTACTATCCCCACCAAGCATCATGATTAAGGCGTCGGAGAAAGTTAGAAATTCTTCCATGGAGCTAGCTAACCGGGGTGTTGTTTCAAGCAACTGTTCAACCATATCTTTTTGATCGGCCGGAATAATACTTGCCTCAACTTTGGTTAAGCTGTTAGCGGCAGTCTCAACATGAGGAAGAGCAGTTTGAATGTAAGTTTGAAGAACTTCCAGTTTTGTCACAACATCAACTGACGACATTCCGGAAACTTCGTTGGCGGCATTGGCAATAAGCGATGCGGCGGTTGATAGTTCTTTTCCTGCTGTTACCAAGCCGTTGACTGAATCATAGGTTCTGTCAGTTTGAGGAATGATGTTGACTAGAGCGGCAATTGCTTTGTGCATGTTGGAAAGTGACTCTTGTGCGTTAGTAAAATTTTGTGAGGCTCTGTCAAAATTAGTACTAGCGACTGTATATCTATCGGCCTCAATTGCTGATATTCCACTCATTAAACTTTCAAGCGCTGATTTTCCAGAATCAGTAATTGCCGTCTGTCTGTCTTTTGTGTCAATAATCCCTTGCATCGCTTGGATTGGTAAAACTAGCGCAAAAGATAATGCTAGGAAAGAGGCAACAGCGCGGTGGCGGGCTTGCTTTGGAATTAAAACATGCAAACGACAGGCGTGCAGGCTTGGTAATTTAATATTTGAAATCCAGCTACTTGCTGAAGCTGATTGCTTGGATCCAATCACCGGCTCTTCAACATTGATGGTTATGACCTCGTCCTGCAGAGCCAAATCTTCGTCTTCAAATAGTTGCTCAAGATTAAAGCTATCATTTTTAATTTCTGAAATTTGAGCAGGTACTAAATATTCGCTCTCGATTTTTATGTTATTAGTTCTAGGTGGTCGACTGGCAAGATTAAAATCAGGTTCAGATAACTGAGCGGTTAGATCAGACTTGTTTATCTCTAGTTTTTCTGTCTGCTCGTCATTTTCAAAATCATCAAAATCAGCCTCAAGCATTAATTGTTTGGCGAGTTCCCGGAGTTTGATTTCTGGCGAAGCTGATGCCAACTGTTGTTCGTGTGACAAACGGATGATGTAAGGAGAGACAGTTTGAGCGCCATGTGTTTTTAGATTTACTTTTGCGTTAGTAGACTGTGCAATACCTGCAGTTTTAAGCGATGCCGGAAGAGCAGTATCAAAAAGCATGGTCACTTTAGGCGTGTTTGTTTGTAGGGCTTTTTGTTGTTTCTTTTCGGCAGCCATTTTATTTGTCCAGTAGTGACATTTCGTTATAAACCTTTAAAACTTCTTCCGCAGTTTTTTCCCAGGTGTATGATTCGGCCAGATTAAGTCCGGAATCAATTTTTCTTTCCCAGCTTGACTCTTGACTCTTGTCTCTGGACGCTGCTACTTCCATATATCCAATCAAAGTTTCAATATCGTCCGGTTCAAAGAAGTGGGCAGATTCTTGCAATACTTCAGGAAGCGATGATGTTCGCGCTGCCACGACCGGAGTTTTATAACTCATAGCTTCGAGCGGTGGAATGCCAAAACCTTCGATTCGGGAAGGAAATATAAATAGGGCAGCATTTTTATAGAGGGCGGCAATTTCTTCGTCAGATGGTAAATCTATAAATCTGACAGAACCAATCGGTAATCCAATCTCGTTTACTTCTTTTTCCAACTGTCTTGAAAAAACATCACGACGACCGGCAATCACCATTTGAACATGAGGGTGATTTTCGTGAAACTCGGAGAAGGCGTGTAGCATCATTTCTAGATTTTTGTGCGGATAGGCATTTCCTACATATAGGAAATATGGCTGATAGACAGCAAGTGCCGTTAGGCTAACTGACCGAGCTTCTTGTTTTGGAATTACGCCATTTGCGATAACTGTAATTTTGTTCTCTTTAACACCAAAGTGATGTAAGACTGATTTTTTTGTATATTCAGACACGGTTATAATATGGCGGCTGCGGTGAATAGCTGATTCAATGACCGTTCTGAAACCCGCATATTTAAAGCCGTGAATAAACGAGTTTCTGGTACTACTACGAGCTGACTTTGTGTCTTCAAGTAATATTAAGTCGTGAACGGTGACAATAAAAGGAGTTTTGGAAAACACCGGAACATTCCAATGCGGATAATGCATAAAATCAACTTTGGCGCGGGCAACATGTTTTGGTAGTAACCTTTGTTCCTTGAAGGTGTACCAAGGAACATCAACCAAGCGTTTGGAAAAACGATGATTTGTGATTTTGCATTCGTGAAAATTTTCCTTTTTTAAAAAGAGAACGTACTCGTTTTTGTGATCCAGTTCTTGCAAGTGAGACACTAATTCAGCGACGTAACGGCCAAGACCGCCCCCACCAGTTTTAGGTCCATAGAATCGTGCATCAATGCCAATTCGCATGCAGATATTTTATCACAAAAACACGCATTGATTGCGTGTCCTTGTGGGTAAGAATTTAATTACTGCAGGGGCGAGGCGTCGCCTCGCCCGTACGTCACATTGAATGAAATTAAATTAATTGTTCAAGAGTTTTTTGGGCGGTGATTTTCCAGGAAAATTCAGGAGGTAGAATGTAGGGGCGTATTGCAATACGCTCATACGAAACAGACGCAATTGGTGAAATAGTAATTTGATCGAAGGCTTTTACTAGGTCAGAAACATTGTATGGATCAATAAAAATGGCATTTTCTGGCGCTACCTCGGGAAGCGATCCGCTAAAGCTGGTGATGATTTTAGCGCCACACGCAGCCGCCTCAACTACTGGCAGACCAAACCCTTCGTAAAACGATGGGAAAACAAAGGCAGTTGCATTTCGATAAAGAGCGGGTTTATGTTTTTCTTCAACATACCCAATCAGGTGAATACAATTATTATACTTTGATTTTTCAACTAGTTTAAAAATATGTTTTGCTTTCCAGCCATAGCCGCCGGCCACGACAAGGTGTGGCGTCGTTGAGTCGTTGAATCGTTGAGGTTTTTGATCGCGCCAAATCTCGTAAGCCTCGAGGATGCTCTCGATATTTTTTCGAGGCTCGAGCGCACACAGACTTAAAAAGTAAGGGAATTTTATTTTGTTTAAGAGCAAAAAGTTTTTATCACATGGTTCGGTTTTTGGGTGATAATTTTTATCAGCTCCAAGATGGGTGACTGTGATTTTTGAATCTGGAATCTGGAATCTGGAAGTTAGATCTTGTTTGGTATTATCTGAAACTGCCAAAATATGTTTGGCGTTTTTTATTAAATCTTTAGTTTTAGCAGCTTTATACCAAGATCGATCTTTACGCGTAAAAAATTCAGGGTAAATATCAAAAGATAAATCATGGACAGTAATCACATAAGGCAATTTTGTTCGGATTATATTGATGTTTGGAAAAAACCAAAGGTCAGGTTGTTCCGGAAGGAAATCCTCTAAAGCCGGCCCATTTGGTAGCCGTAGAAGTGCTGAAATTATTCTATTTGGTGTCTGTTTACGAGTAATAAAAATATTTGATGCTTTAAAATCTGGCAGGTGAGATAGTGTATTTTGGCTTCCAGCCGCAAATAGTAAAAATCTTATTTCCGGCGCCTGATTCGCCATCTCCTTAATTAGCTCAATTGTGTATCTGCCAATCCCTGATGTCCTTGGAGCACAAAGGTGGCGGACATCGATTGCTATTTTCATTTGAAGTTCACTTGGAAATTACGAGGCCTGATGCCGAAGTAATCTATTTGATAGAATTACCTCGTCGTTGCACTCCTCGCAATATCCAGTTAAGCATTAAATAATCCCAAGAACTTCCCGTCGATGTTCTTCCCATTTTTTATTCACATAAGTGTGAATTTCTTTTCTAAATCTTTGGATCGAAAATTGCTCGGCATGCTTTCTAATTGTGATTGGATCAAATTTCAAATGGTCAAAGTTAAGTACTGTGTCTGCAATATCTTCCCACTGTTGATTATCAAAAAATGTACCGGTAACACCGTCAATAATAGTTTCAACTGCACCACCGCGGCGATAAGCGATTACTGGTCGGCCGGCCGCCATTGATTCAACTGGTGTAATACCAAAATCTTCTTCTTGTGGGTGTAGGAAAGCAATTGCACCAGTAAATAAGCGGGCACGTTCGTCGTCTGAAACTCGACCTAAAAATTCTATATTACTGCCGGCGCGACGACGCAAATCTTTTTCAACCGGGCCAGCACCAAAAACTTTAAGTGGAATACCAAGCTTAGTGAAAGCGTGAATTACCAGGTCATAGCGTTTATAGGAAACTAGCCTGCCACCAATTAAATAATATTCTTTGGGCTTGTCTGTAATTGAAAATTTATCTATTTCAACGGGCGGGTAAATAACATCGCTGCCATAGGAGTAGTATTTTTTTATTCGACGGCGAACAGTTTCAGAGTTAGCAACGAAAAAGTCTACTCTGTCTGCTGCTAATCTGTCCCAAGTACGCAGATAAGTGAGTAGCGGAGGAAGGGCGCTTTTTACAAACCGAGGAGCTTTTAGTTCATCGACATAGCTATGAGTATCACTCCAAAGATAGCGGGTGGGTGTGTGACAGTAGCAAATGTGGATTGAATCGTTTGGTGTTATAACGCCTTTGGAAAATGCGCTTGAACTGGAAATTATAACATCGAAATCTTTTAGGTCATAGCCTTCGGTAGCGGTTGGCATAAGGGGTAATGTCCAGCGGGAGAATCGAAGTGACATTGGGAGTTTTTGTAAAAATGAAGTGCGGATATCACGGTGTCCAAAAGTGTCTTCCATCACTTTTTTGTCATAAAGCAAAGTAAAGGTCGGCGCGTTTGGCCAAATGTCCTGTAAAGCTTCCAGTACCCGCTCGGCCCCGCCGTTTTGGGTTAGGTGATCGTGAATTAAAGCAACCTTCATGTTAGGAACTTATCATATTACTGGCTGGTTGTGTAGGGGCATCAGGATTGACAGAAGGTTAGAAAAATGCTAATTTAATTCCCAGTTCATCCAAACATGGAGTAAGCAGATGTTCCACAAAATCGTTTCGGCCGTCATGGCAGTGCTGGTTTTCGTCTCTTCTGTGAAGATTGACGTGGACTACGACGCCTCCAAGCCGAAATGGCTTTTGTGGGGCAATCCGGATTACATTCATTGGGACGAACACGACCATATTTGGGTAAATAACAACACCCAAAATGAGCTGTGGCGTCTGGGTGATCCAGAGCTGACTACTCCGGAACGCGTCCCGGTCAAGAAAACGATCCGCGTCCAGATCCGCAAGGATTTTTGGAAGCGGCCGGAAATCTACTGGGCGACGATGCTCATTAGTTTTCCCAATCTCACGCGCAAGAAGCGGCGGGTGGTAATCATCAATCCGGAAGAGAATGCGAGCTCTGACCCGCAGTATCGAATCTGGCCACATCTGGGCGTCCTCACCGTTGGCACTGTTGCTGACGAGGAGGACTACGAGGTTGTCCTGTGGGATGAACTCAACCAAGGTCACATCGACCTCGAATCTGTCATCTGTCCCGGTGACATTGTCGGGCTCAGTGTGGTGGTGAGCGGGTTGCAACGAGGAATCGATTTGGCTCGAAGGGCCAAGGAACTTGGCGCGCGGTATGTGATTGCTGGTAACGACGGCGTGATCTTCCGGGCTCCGCAGGTTCTCGCGATTCCCGATCGACCGATCGACGCGGTATTCACGAGCAACAGTACGAATGCGATTCGACAGTTCTTCCGTCAGGTGGGCGGTGTTTCGAACATCGACGAACTCCGGATTCAGGACGTGGCAACGCGTACAGATCTGGCGCCCGTTCGTTCGAACGAATCGTCTGTCATGACGGCCGAGCTCAAGGAGCGCAAGCGTGCTCGCCGTGAAGGCAACTTCGATCCCATGGACGGATTCGTCGTGCCAAAGCTAGATCTGTTCCCGGACACGTACTGGGAACAGCTCTGGGGACTTTACCGTTCCCAGTTCGGGCACAAGCACACGATTTCCAGTGGAGTACGAAACGCGCTCGTTCATCTCGCACAGGGGTGTACGCGCACGCGCGGGCAGGATGCCTGCACATACTGCACGATCTACGGGATCGGAGATCTGCGTCTGCCAAACCAGGGTTACCTAGAGCAGATTATGGCCACCTACGATGCCTTCGGGATCAACACCTACTTCAACGTCACTGACTCGGCACTCGAAATGCGTGCGCTCGCAAAGCGTATCGCACAGACGGGAGCAAAGCCGGAAACGATGGTGATCTACGGACGTGCACAAGGCATGGCTCAGCACTCTGAGTTCATCGACGCATGGATGGAAACGGCGAGCGATCGTCTTCTCATCAACTGTGGTATGGATTCGGGCGACACACGTATGCTCCACAAGGGTATCGTGAAGTCGTCACTGATTCGTGGTTCGATGGTCGACGAAAACCGTCTTGCCGTGAAGAACGTCAGGGCGGCGGGCGCACACCTGCATTTCTCTCTGATCTTCGGATCGCCGGGCGAGACAGTGGAGTCGTGTGAGCGTAGCATCGAGTTCCTTCGGTGGGCGGCGGAAACCCTCGGGCCCCAGCTCGATGTGGCAGAAACCGACATCTACTGGTTGAACTTCGGCTCTGCAGCAGCTCGCGTGTTCTACGACTACGCCTACGCACGAACGCTCGCACAGATGGCTGGTAAGGACATCTCGTGGCAAGAGTGGCAGCAGGCGTTCGCTCGGCATGCGAACGAACTCGTGGTTCCGTGGGAGTCGCAGGTCGCGTGGTACACGCACTTCACGCAGATCGACATCGACATCGCGCAAGACTTCAACCGTCGAGCGTTTGCCTACATGGATCAACATCCCTACCGGGTCAAGGCACGTTACTACGCCTTTAACGACTCCAACGCGTAAAAAGAGCCCCGCATCATTCCTGACGACACAGGACTGGTGCGGGGCCTTAATTTTTGATCAAAACTACTTTTTAATCTGTTGTTCATGCTCGGCATGCAAGTGTTCGTATCTTCTTTTCGCGTTTTGAATTATTTCTGATTCCATAAAGTCGGGCGGTATATCAAACGCGAGACAAATTTTCCTTCCGAATTCTGATCCTTTATCGCCAGTCCAATTTTCAATACCTTGTAATGAATCTTCGCGCACCATTTCATTTGGTATATGAAAGAGGTCGCGAATCTTCATCGCTGTTTCTATATCTCCATCTCCTCGCGAGTCTAATAAATGCATTCCTATCCCTCTTGCCGCTGCTTTTTTAATTCGCTCATTATTGAGAAATTCATCTGGAATTTTATCTTGAGTCCCAATCGTTTTTAAAGCGAAATCGAGCAAACCTAGTTGGAGATTTTCCTCGACACTATAAAGAGTTTTGTTATCCATAATAATATTTAATCCCCACTTTCAACTCTTCTAAACAGCACTACAAACGGGGTTTTGAGAAGTATCACCAAATCCAGCCATGGGCTCCAGTTTTGAATATAATACATATCCAGCGTTACCTCTTCATCAAAGTCCAAATCGGCGCGACCGCCAACTTGAGCCATGCCGG
>Ga0210006_1000525_pt1 | contig 30041 bp, 27 predicted proteins | sample CryGey02umfilter_2_FD_185452 | JGI IMG/M metagenome (GOLD analysis project Ga0210006, IMG submission 185452) | Groundwater microbial communities from aquifer in Utah, USA - Crystal Geyser 4/10/14 0.2 um filter (SPAdes) (version 3) | ecosystem: Environmental > Aquatic > Deep subsurface >... | reverse complement strand
TCTGTTCTTTCCTCTTTTTTCTCCACCACTTTGGTCCTCCTTTCTATTGTTTAATTTGTCTCTATTATACACGATAGATAAGGAGTTTGGCAAATTCTAGTTTCTCTCTTTGTGAATTATTAAGGATTATAAACCCCTACCCTTATTTGTCAACTTATAATATCTATGACACTGTAACAATTGACCAAGCTAGCTGGTACTTCAATAATCGCATATTCTCCTTCTCTTCGGCATCTAAGTTCTTTCTCTTTTGAAAATTCAGGAGATTTAAGAATAGCTTTTTCTCCCTTTCTTCTAATCTTTAATCTCATTATTTTTGCTCCATTTGGTAAATTATCTGCCCTGGGGAATTTAAGTGGTTCTGGAATGGAAACTACCTTACCACTGTCTGAAAGAGTTCCCACAGCATTTATAATGTGTAAAACTGTACGATTTTCGTGTGCAAATATACCAACAATAAATCCAAATGGAACATTATCTGTTTTCAATAAGGGCTGTGTATGTAAATATTCTACTGACTCTCTCATTAAATTCATCACATTTTGGTCTCTATTAAAATCTATTTTAGCAAACTCTTTTCCATTTTTTTTAAAACGTTTGTGTCGGTTAACGCATACAATTCTACCTGGTTTTCCGGCAAAGGTAATGACTGAACCTTTTCCGTATTGATTATACAATAAAACCGGTGTATTGCTATTCTTCAGTTTCATCCAACTTATCGCATCTTTATGGGCTTTAAAACTTACAACCGGGGCTTCACTGAAGTCAATTCTCTTTATCTTAAGTTTGTTATCCTTGGTGGTAATCCATTCTGGTGATTTCTCAAATATTTTTTTATAATCTGCCCCCACCATCCCGGAGAAAGGATAGTTTCCCCTTCCGGCACCGGTTTCATCCTTCAGCCCGGATTGATGTGTGATAATAACTTTCCCTCCTTTGCTCGCAAATTCTTTAAGAGATTTTATTGCCTTATTCGATAGACACACAGCATTGGGCACAATGATGAGGCGAAGTCGGTTAAAGTACCTCTTTTCTTCTAAATCATTTTCTCCGATCGTATCAAAAGGGATATTGGAAAGCATAAGGATTTCACACCAGCCTGCCCAGCAATCGGTAGAAGCAGGGTCACTCATTATAATATAGTCAGATTCTTTATCTCTATCTTTATGCAGCCAAACGGTGCGGGAGAAAAAGAGGACAGCAACTTCAGAGATTGGTTGTGGTTGTCGATATAATTCAGGATGAGCGGATTCAAAATTAAAGGTTTGGCTTAACATCTCTGTCTCTTCTTTCAGGTTCAGCCGCCAGTTTGTTCCCCAGTAGTTCTGTCCCCAGGTCTTGGTCATTCCCCAGCAAAAGAGATTTTCTTCTCTATTATGCGGATAAAAAAGGCACATCGGGGGAAGATTATTTCTATAGGCAAGGGCGCTTCTCTGCTTTGATTCTGCCCCAATACGCAGCCAGCAGTGTCCTTGAGGTTCGGTTGAGTTTACCTCGGTAAAGATGGTGCTGTATAATCCATCCAGATTATCCAGAGCTGAGCCCATTCCACGTGTCCCATAAGAATTCGTATTGGAACTGGTATAGATCGGCCGGGCTAATTCCAGACCAAGACTGCGGAAATGCCTAAAGACCCTTTCCTGGTGTTCTTTATGACAGTTTATTCTCCACAATAAAAAGGCACGGTAAGCTGGATTCTCTAAATTGCCATAGAATTCTTTATCATCCATACCTGTTGATGGTATCTCAAATCCGGTCTCTTTTTTAAATTTTTCTCTGCAGTAAATACAGCCACAACCATAATTCCTGGGATAAAATGCAATGTCATCGGTCATAATTCCGTCCACTCCGCAGGCATAAACATCCTTGAGATGTTGAAAATATAACCTCTGCCAGTCAGGATTGTTAAAACAGAATATCCAACCCCAATAATTTGTCCTTGCGAACTGTCCTGTTCTCGGGTCTATCTGCCTCATTGTAGAAAGTTTTATTCCTTGATACTCTCTATCCCCCCGCTCAATTTGCTCTAAAAAACCGGGATGCTTATGAATATTAATGGCAGAAGAACATCCCTTTTCAAAGAAATCTTTCATATTTTCCCATTCCTTTTTAGCAATAGGATTAAATGTGAGAATGGCACTGTGGTGCTCAACGACCTTTATTCCATATTTATGGCAACTATCGCATATATTTCTGAGCGTCTCTAAAAGTTTTGACCAATCATCAATAAAACTCCATCTGAAGTGGAAATTCCCGAAGGTGATGACGGCATTGATTCCTGCTTTCTTCATCTCCTCTGCTTTTCTATCAAAATCTCTTTTTTTAAATTCAAAAAACTCCTTATCTCCGAACCAGTAACTTGCCCATCTTGCATCCCAGACCCATCTTACCTCTTTTGGTAATTGATTTCTCATCATCTACTCCATTTTCTCGTTTCTTTAATATTCTATCACGACCATCTCGTGAACATCAAAATCTCTAAGTTTAAAAGCTATTTTCTTATTATTAAGTTTCTTATATTCTATTCTCTGGTCATCTTCTGGATAGAAGAGCTTTATTCTTTTGAGAGAAGGAATATTTAGCTCTATCTCTACCCCTTTCACCGGCTCCTCATCGGCGTAGTTTAAGAGATGGAGGATATATCTGTTGGGCTGGGTGCGCATTATACATTCTACGTCCTTCGGACAGTTGGAGATGATAAAAGGCAATTCTTCTCCTTTTAATGCAAAGACGGTTAATTTACTTATCAACTCTCTTATTCCCGGATAATAGTCCTTGAACATCCCTTCTGTGCTTTTAGAACCTTGAAAACAGAGCCCTAACTTCACCGGGGTAAGAAAGATGGATTTACCTTTATAATATCTGTTGATTAAAATCGCCGGGTCACCATTGTTGAATTTTGCGATTATATTAGCCGTAGTCGGAGAGACTAAATCATAAGGGTATTCTGTATTGTAGGTTATCTCTTGACTCATCTCTATCTCAGAGGCAGCTATAGTTATATTCGCTGCCCCGGTCTTGGTCTCTTGATAGTTAACTCCGAAGAGTTCAGAAAGAAGATAATTGCTCTGTTTCCTTCCCCATTCATCACAGAGGCTGGTGCTTGCGATAGAGATGAGGACTCCTCCTTCCTTTACCCAATTGCGGATGAGATTTACCTCTCTTTCGGAAAGAGTGCGGCTATCGGGGATAATCAGCACCTTATATTTATTTATCCTCTCTTTGGTTAAAGCTTCAGCAAATACCGGGTCTACCTGGATATGCTCCTGGAGCAAAGCCTGGTATAATCCCAGTTGGTTGATGTAATAGCGGTTGTAACTGTCTATAATTCTTGTCCTTTCTGAGTAGATAAGAGCAATCTGGGAAGGGGATGCTGTATTAATGAGGTATTTTTCTACTTTAGCCATCTTTCTGAATGTCTTCTCAGTTACCTCCCACATCCCTTCCTTCCACTTGCCTCTCAGTGAAGGTTCATAGAAAGAGCGGCCCCAGGCATAGGGTATGCGGTACTTATTCTGATACATCCAGCACCAGACCCAGACTCCACCACAATGGGAATAAGAGATGGCTAAATCACGAGCATACCTACCGACAGTGAGATCATAGCAAGTTCCGGGAACTAAGAGATTTGGTCCTTTGGAGGCGGAGCGGATAAGTTCCATCAGGAATGCTTCTCCTACATTCGCATTATTATATGGGTCCATTGCAATACAACTTAGTTGAGAACCGAGCCCCGGATAGGAGCAAAGTTGAGGAGTGGTTGGAAGAAATTGCTGAATTACGGGAAGGAGGACTAAATCAGGTCTTAAACTCTTCAGATAATCCTCTATTTCCTTTAAGTAGTTAACCATTAGCTCTATCTTAAAATACTGCCACTCTGTCCAGAGAACCGGGGATTCCTCCTGTTTCTCCGGAGGAATGATACTTTCAAGATTAATGATGCCAAGTTCTTTTAGTCTTAAAGAGGAATATTTATTCTTCAGGTATTCCCTGAATCTCTTATAACCTTCCTCATTTCGGACATCCTTATCCTTGATAGTAGGCTCATCCAGTTCTACTCCGGCAAAGCCAGGGTATTTCCCCCAGGTGTTGTATTCCTTCTCAATAGATTGCTTACATTCAGCCGAGTTAAACCAATCAATTTTTCCAAAGTTAGCTGCGCCGGGAATAATGGGCAGGTTATACCTCTTGCTTAATTCGTATAACTCTTTCTCCACATCGATAAACCTATCCCCGGACCAGAAATGCTGGAAATAGTATGTCTGTAGGGCAGTGGTATTGAGCCTCTTGAGAGAGCGATAGATATAATCTGCCTTTTTATCGTAATAACCATGGTAACTCATTATCCGGGAGAATCCTTTAGTGAGCCAGTCCGGGTCTCGGGGAGAGGATGCAGGATAGACAATCTTCTCCTTAAGAGGAGCTACCTTTGCCTCAAGAGCTCCTATCTCTTTCTCAAACTCAGAGGAGATAGTGGTAATCTTTTTCTCAAAGGCGGAAGCGTTCTCGCGGAGAGTCCTCTTTATTCTCTCCACCTCTTCTCGGGATAAAGCATAACTTTCCACTGGCGAGAAAATCCTCTCAATCTCAGCATTCAAACTATTTCTTTCCTCTTCCATCTCCTCTTTCAAGCTTTTAACTTTGTTCTTAATCGCTGTGTAATCTTCTCTTTTTATTAATTTATTCTCTTGTAATTCATCCAGGTCATAGAGCAAACTCTCCATCCTTGTTCCCAATTGATAGCGGAAGTTGCCCACATCGGTGAGAGCAGTAATCTTTTCCTTTTCCAATAACTTATCAAGTGAAACTCCTCCCTTGCTCATGCTCACCGGCACAACCATAACCTCATCTACCCAGATTTGCCCTTCTTTGATATCCCAGGGAGCAGGATAGAAGCTGATAGCAATTATAGGATTTGGGGTAGAGAAAGTAGAAAAACCTGAATTATATCTCTGCCATTCTTCACCCTCAAAACCATACAATTTGAGTATCTTCTGTTTTTCCCTTTCTTTAGCCGTAACATCGGTAATCTTTAATGTTCCTTTAACCAGTCCATTGGTCTTGCCATAGAAGGTTACCTGATAGGAAGTATTTGGCTCACATTCTATTACCTGCTGGAGAACCTGCCAGCCACCGATAATATCGGTTTTGATGGTAAGAGAAGCTTTTCCTTTGTAAGGATTCTCTAAGTCCCGGTAAGCGGTCTCTTTCTTTGACTGCCAGCGGGACCATTCCAGAGGAAGCGTAGAATCAAAGGAGGCGGCTTCCTCAAATCCTCCATTCTTGAGAAGGTTGCTGACTGCTATTGGTTTGCTGGTAGATTCTTCTTTTTTATACTCTGTCTTCTTGAGGTAATGGTTATGGATTTCTTCTGCAGTTAGAGCTTGGTTGTAAATTATAACCTCATCAATTGTGCCGTTGAAAAAATGTCCTGGGCTGGTAGAACGATATGAACGATATGCCCCAATTAAAGCATTATACCCTGTTGTGTCAAGAGATGTTATTGAAGAGGTTTGCTCTGCTTTCTTCTCCCCATTCACATAAATCTTTGCCTCACCTTTATCAAAGGTTGCAACGATGTGGTACCAGGTGTTAACTGTCACACTGCTTGGATAGGATATACTCTCCCTTGTTTCACCGTTTCCAAAGTTAAAAGCCCATTCATTACGTTTTTCATCATCCCATCTATACAGCCAATATAATTTATTTTCAGGTTGCGCTCCTTTCTCCACGATTGAATTTACCCATTTTAATCCATTAAAATTTACCCAGGCCTCAATCGTTATGCTCTCGGTAATGTTCAAACTGGCATCGTTCCCGCAGTCAACATAATTACCCTCTCCGTCAAATTGGAGAGCAGAACCATATTTGCCTTCGGTCCAGGTCGCTCCGTGAATTGTCCCATCGTTGTAGTTAGCGGAGGAATCATCTACAGTAGTCCCTCTTCCTTCATCAAAGTGCCAGAGCCCCACCAATCCCTCTTCGGCAAGAGCATCGTTGCTAATTCCAAAGAACAAACCCAAAACAAATATCATTCCCCAAAAACCTATTTTCTTATCCATATTCTTAACCCCCTTTTTTAATGCTCAATCACCACCACCTCATGGACATCAAAGTCCCTGATTTTAAAACCTATTTTCTCAGGCCCTTTTCTGATTCTTATTCTCTGATTATCTTCCGGATAAAATACCTTTGCCTTCCCTGCAGAAGGAACGATTACCTCTATGCCTACATTCCTTACCGGATGTTTATAACCATAGTTTGTGAAATGGAGGATATATCGTCCTGGCTGTTTCTTCATTATCACCTCCACCATTTCTGGGCAGGAAGAAACCTCAAACGGAAGAAAGCTTTCTCTTTCTTTCAATGCTTCACAGACAATTCTGGCAATAAATTCTCTCACTCCGGGGAAGTATTCCTTGCATAACTGACTTTCAATTCCTTTGTAGGAACAGCCTTCATAACAGAGACCCAATTTATTTGCTGAGATAAAGATAACCTTACCTCTTCCACACTTATTCTTGGTCACTGCCGGCTCTCCATTCTGCCATCTGCCAACAACCTCTGCTTTTTCTGGTTGAATGGTATCAAAAGCTCTCTCTTTATCGTAGGTAATGGTCAATCCCTGATAATTAAAATTTTTGTTTTCTTTTGCTGAACCTTTATAGCTAACACCAAAGAGCTCTCTGAGAGCATAATCTTCTCTTTTTCTTCCCCATTCATCATAGAGGCTGCTGCTACCGGTAGCAATAAGAACTCCTCCTTTCTCTACCCAATCCTTCAAAAGTTTAATCTCTTTTTCAGTTAAACACCTTGCATCGGGAAGGAGAATAAGTTTATATCTTCTGAGTTTTTCTTCATTTAAACTCTCCGCAAATTCAGGGACGCACTGGATATGGTTTACTGTTAATGCCTGGTACCAGCTCATCAGGTTCGGGTAATACTGCTGGCTCTGATAGTTTTTGTTGTAGCTATCAATGATTGCTGTCCTCTCGGAGAAGATGAGCGCAATCTCTGATACTGCTTGAGTATTAACCAGATACCTTTCTACTTTCTCCATCTTTGAAAATGCTTTCACCGTCTCTTCCCACATCCCTTCTTTCCATCCCGAATAGGCATTCTTACCCCCTTCATCTTCCCAGAAATAAGGATTACGGTATTTACTCTGATAGAGCCAGTTCCAGTCCCAGATGCCATCAGCATGAGCAAGAGAAATGATTAAATCCCTGGCATAGGTATAGGGGCTTTCATCATAAGAGGGAGCAATAACATGAAGAGCTGGTCCTTTAGCATTGGATTTTATCAAATCAAACAGAAAGGCTTCGTCCAGGTTAGCATTATTATAGGGGTCCATTGCAATACAACTTAGTTGAGAACCGATTGCCGGATAGGAGGAAAGTTGGGGAGTGGTAGGAAGGAGTTGCATAATAGGGGGAAGGAATACCAGATCAGGTCTGATACTCTTTAAATAATCCTCGATCTCCTTTAAGTAGTTAACCATTAGCTCTATCTTGAAATACTGGAGTTCTGTCCAGAGAACCGGGGATTCTTCCTGTTTCTCCGGAGGAATGGTACTCTCAAGATTAATGATGCCAAGTTCTTTTAGTTTTGAAGAGGAATATTTATTCCTCAGATATTCTCTGAATCTCTTATATCCTTCCTCATTTCGGACATCCTTATCGGTTATTGTAGGTTCATCCAGTTCTACTCCGGCGAATCCAGGGTATTTCCCCCAGGTGTTGTATTCCTTCTCAATAGATTGCTTAAATTCAGCCGAGTTAAACCAATCAATTTTTCCATAGTCAGCTGCGCCGGGAATAATGGGCAGGTTATACCTCTTGCTTAATTCGTATAACTCTTTCTCCACATCGATAGACCTATCCCCGGACCAGACATGCTGGAAATAGTAGGTCTGAAGAACGGTAGTATTTAGCCATTTTAGGGCTTTCGTCACATAATCAGGTTTCCTGAAATAACCGTGATAGGAGAAGATTCTGATAAACCTATCCTTGCTAAACCAGTCGCTTTCTCTTGGAACAGGCTCTTTAGCTCTTTCTTTGGTTAGTAGATTTACCTCCTCAACCAGGCTCTTAATCTCTGGAGCAAATTGCTTCTCTATATTCTTGACCTTCTCTACAATTTCTTCATTATGTTCGTTTACCTGTTTTTGAATGGATTGAATTTCCTTTGATTGGATTAAATTAAAACTTTTCTTGATTATTCTCTCGGTAAACCTATGGTTTTCATCTTTCAGATTATTAACTGCATTTTCTAATTTTTTCTGGAGCAATCTTACTTTTGATTCTATACTCTTCTCTTTTAGTTCAAAAATCTCCAGATCATAACCGGCTCCATCAAGTTCTGTTCCCAATTCATACCAAAGCTTACAAATGGTATGATAATTTTCCAAGCAGGTTTCCTCTATCTTCAGCCTCAAAACAGATAGTTCTTCCCATTCTGAATAAGAAGAACTATCTTTCGGGGTATCCTTTGCCAACCAGGCTATCCCCTGAACTAAAAGTTTCTTCTCCGTTCCTTCTACCTTTATGTCGCTGTTATCTGAAGCAATGCCGAAGGCATTCCCGACGCATAAAACCTTACCTTTGTTCCCGACTACCCCGGCAATTATCTCAGGATGGATACCGGAATCATCGTTAGCCAATACCCTTCCTAAAGGACCAGGTTTAAGGATAATATGGTCGTAGTAGGAATGGATAATCTTATCCATCCCTTTTGTTACCGGATGTCTTTTATCGGTAACAAGAATGGTGCGGTTATCCACTCTTCCGGTAGCCGTTGCTATCTCAGGAAAGACCTTAAACCTATCTCGCCATCCACCCACAGAATAACTGGAAAGTAACACCCCATAGCCACTGTAAGCATAAGCATTCAGAGCAAGCCTCTCCTTCTCTTTGATAATATAGTAACCGGTAGCAGGAATAATCACCACATCAAATCTTAATAAATTTTCCTTATCTATACGGGTAAAGTATTCAGGGTGAAAATTGGGGATTTCTTTCAAGGTATCATAGATACCTACCGCCCCATAGGTCTCTCCCTTATAGATGCCTACCTTTACCTCATTCTGATTTGCTAAAGCAAGATTACTCGCAAGGATAAGAGATGAGAAAACCATCGCTAAAAAGATTCTTAACATCATAACCTCCTGGTTTTAAGGATTTTAATTTGTCCTGGCCTCAAGATGTGGTTACAAGTTGAGTCTCCAGAACCTCCTTATCTTCTTCCTGTATTCTTCTATAGAATCGTAGGCAAATTCCGCCACTAATCTATCCGCTCCTGAGATTTCAAAGAGCGCCCTCTTTTCACCATCAGTTGGATTATATCACATGCTGACAAAACTGTCAATTTTTCAGTTCTGAAACTGAAATTCTGACCTAAGAATAACACATCAAATTCTGATTGTCAATTTTTTTCGCGATTCTTCTTCAATTGATTAGAGATTTTCCCCTCGCCATAATTTGTTGAGAAGCCATCTCTCAAAAGTTTTTCTCTTGAGCTCTCTATCCTTGCGAGATCACCATTGCAGAGAGAACCTTTTTCTTTCTCATTCCCTTTTTCTGTGTTGCCAGTAAGCAGTACCGGCCCTAACTCTGCGAGAGCGTTTTTTTCGTTTTTTTAAAGTGACACCATGCTCACTTAAGATACGGGCAACACTTCTTGCACTTATTATTTCTCCTTCCTTTTCCAAAAGATCTCTTATGTCGTTCATATCAAGCTCTGGACGCTTGAATCTTATTGAGAGAACTCTTTGCTTGACATCCTCTGTCCTCACGTAGTTACGGCTATAGGACCTCTTGGTTTATCCTTTAGCCCTTCCCATCTATTTTCTCCCCAGGCCTTCTGGCACTATCTTTAGATTTACAGTCCTACAAGAGTACTCCTTTTGCCTATTTTACCCCAATAAATGCTGTTTTGACCTATTTTTACAAAGCATTTACTGATATTTTCTGCCATAATGTCATTAACTATTTCTAATCGCCTGCACACCTAACAGCGTTACTGATCCTGGATTTTTCCCTCTACTACAATCTCTCAATGTCAAATTTACTGTGGGTTCAGAATCCCTGCTTATTTAAAGTATTTTATATCCTTTGTAGCATCTTGAGTCTGCGTGCCGGTACCGTCCAACTCTGACCTTTGGCCTCTGACTCACGGTCTTTCCAGGACCAGGTTGTTGATATAGACACGGGAGATTTACCATAGTTGGCTAATACTAAATAGGTATTTTCATTAACGAAAAGAGTAACCACTAAATTATCAGGTATGTCCCCTTTGAAGAGCTTGCTTTCCTGCACCTCAATCCACACCCAGGAGCCTTCGGATACCATCGGACGATAAAGGTCAAAGTAATAAAACCATCTTCTTCTGGCCTCAGGTCGGGCAAAGGAGCTATCCCACCAACCGTAGATATATGGGCCATCTGGATGGTTGATATAATAATTATGAATACGGTGACAATGCGCATTCACCGCCTCTTTTTCCCAGGGCTCATCGTATTTAATTCCTGACACCATACAGCGTTCACCGGTCATCGGACGACCATCCACCCGAAGCGGGAACCGAAGATAGGGAATGGTATGGAGATAAAAGTCATCCTCCTTTTCTATCTTGACCTCCCTCATATCCGGACAGGGCACTACATACGGTGAAAAATCTTTAGTTGCCTCACGCAGATGGTCCAGTGAGCCAACACTTTCCCCTACCCAGAGGTAATCATAAACAGGTATTTCAGATAAAGGAATTGTGGCTTCCTGACGGTGAACCTTAAAGATTCCACCTTTGCTCCGAACCATTCCGTGCACAATTCCCAGAAGGTCCTCTAAGGCGGCATCATGCTCTATCGTTTCAATTCCCGGAGAGATATGGCTTTTTGGTTGGGTTGCATTAGCTAAAGAATCATACCCCAAATCATCATAAAGACCATCCACCTCATATTCATCAAGAATTCGTTCCAGTTTTGGAAGAAGGTAAGCTCTCCATCCAGGACTGGCAGGAGAACAGTGCGCATATTGGTAGAAAAGTTGAACCGATTTTTGAATTTTATCTCCGGAGGTTGACGCTGCCCGAATTGCCCACTCCTCCCTGAAGTCAGGGTCGCGGATGTCAAAGAATCCGGTGGAGATATAGGGGATTATCTTCATCCCCAAACTATGGACCAGTTTTATGAAATGACGGAATCCCTCCTCGTCGTGGCTGGTAAACTTGTCCGCACCTAAGACCCTCAAAGGGTCATTCCATTCCTCATGGATTTGAATTAAACCAACATTATGTTTAGCGAATTCTGTCAGTAACTCAATATCATAGGTTGTAGGCTCAATTGAAAATCTTTGCGGATATTCTCCTAGATTGTAAGTTACCTGGCCGGGTAAATAATCCTTTACCATCCACTTCCTCCGAGATTTACTGACCGATTTGTTTGCGTCTAATAAGTTTTTTTGCCGTTGTTGATGAGTTTCTGCATCCAACTCTGCTATTCTCATTTTAGACATTTTCAAGCCCCCAGAAATAGAAATCTAAAGGAAAGAGAGAGACTAATAATCTTTTTTGCTCTTCATCTCCTGCGAAATTCTCGGGAGAGAAACCAAAGAGTAAACGCACCATCTCTATATCGGAGAGAGAAACTACGTTCTGGGTTTCCTGCTCCTCGATCTTAATTTCCTCTTCCCAAATCAGGGTTGCTTTCTGCCTGCTATCTGTCATCTCAAGGGTAATGGAGGTGCCCTTTTCTATTCTGTAAAGTTCTGTTTTGCTCTGAATCTGCTCCCGGAAGGAGAAAAGCGTTTTCTTTAAATCAACAATCTTAAACATACAGAAAGGAATAACTTCCCAGGAATAACTTCTCTGATACAGGGTGCGCAGTATGCTACTGTCCTTGCACGGAGTAGCAACAATAAGGTTAGAGAAAGAGCAATTAGGATGATTGAGAAGGGAGGAGAAAAGTTTAATTACCACCGAAGGCTCTCCGCCAAATTGGATCACCCGATGTTCACTTAATACGGCATAAGCATAGGAATCCTTCTCCTTCCCTATCCAGATCTCTGAATTTGTGTTCTTTCCAACATCCTCTCAAAATCCTCACGGGAATGTTTAATCCTTAAAGGCTCCTTTTCATAAATTTCAATGATTCTTTCTAAATCCTTCTTTTCATTATAGCTTCTCCAGGTAAAATCTTTTCCAATATTCACTTCTTTTAATGAGCGCCGGTTCAGATGAAAAAGCACTTTTCTCCCTGAAGTTTCCCATCCGAAATGTCTGTATCTTTGCGTATCTCCCCCGAGGACGGATAAAGGTATTTCCCTTTCCTTCATTTCTTCTGTTGTATAGTTTAACAGTTTCCCCATATACCCTCTACCCTTATAATCAGGATGGGTAGCTACACCAGCAATACCGCCTACCTTAATCCTGGAGCCATCAACAATTGCTTCCAGCGGGACTAATCCCACACAACTGACCAATTTCCCATCCTCCTTAATCACAAAATAGTTCCCGGGAATAATGTTTTTCCTTTTAGAGCCCAGAGGATAGTAATTAAAGAAATGCTGCTTGGTAAATCCATAGGCTCCTTCTGCTAAATCCATCAATTCATCATATTCCTCGGGATGCATTGTCCTTGGTCCTTCATAATTTCCCATTATTCACCAAATATTTTCTTGGCATTAAACCGCATTATGCCACCGTATTTTCTTTACTCACTGGTCTTTCATACTTGATATTCTCGGACTTTATCCATTAACCGATTAGCAAAATCTATATCTGCAACTTTGTCAACCTCGTATAAGATTCCACCAATCAAGTTGTGTCTTTCCAAAGCAGTATAAAAATCGTTGCATTCAACATCAACAATAAGAGGGATAAAACCTGTCACAATTTTAATTTTATTCAAAACATTAAATGCAGGGGGAGAATCCTTGTCATCACAAAAACGAATTGCTTTTAGTCCTTTAATGGTAGAAACTGCCTTTAGTAAATGTCTGCCATTACCATGAAGATGCAATATTCCGCCATCAAATTTATTAAATATTCTTTCGACAGGTTCCCTTCCCCATTGTTCAAAGTATTCAACAGAGGTCATATGAAAAGGGTCAACACTTTCTGAAACAATCCTCCCAGGAATCCATTCTGCCAGATTGCTACATGTGCCATTACCAAGTAAAGGTATTTGGTCAAAAAAATCGGTCTGGACTTCAGCATTTAAATTATGAGCAAAATCAATTGCTTTTTGCACAAGTTCTGGTTTATCAATTAAGGAAAGATATGTTTTCGTTGCCCCGATTAATTCAAAGATAGAATTAAGACCGTCTATTAAAATAAAATGGCTGATGCCAAATTTGTTTGATGCTCCTTTAACAAATATTTTTAGCTGGTTAATATAGCGCTTATACCATTTATGGCTTTTGTCAAACTTAAGCTTATCCAATTCTGCTAAGTCGTTAAGAAGAGGGGTGACCATAGAGGAAACCCATCCAGCAGTTAGACCAGCAGTTGCTGTATCGCGTGTGAACTTGATATCCCCTCCTAAAATCCCTCCATATATGCCCTGGTCCATTTCTGATAAATAAACACTGGGAATGCTATCATCCAACAGATTAATTCGCTCGTGAAGAACACTGTCCCAGAATAAAATTCTTTCAGAAGGGTCTGGATAATCGCAATTACCAGCTATATTATTATTTTTAAATTCTTCCAAATGTTTATTGGGAATGTGCATCCCGGCAAAAATTTTGTCTTGGTCGCGTTCTTCATATAAAGATCGCAATCTATTAAGAACATCTTGCGTATTTTGTTTATAAGCCAGCGTTTTCACTTATTCCTTTCTAAAATTTCAATGGATATTGTCCATACTTTCTGCAACTCTCAATCATTGTGATACAATTATCTGAGGTCTTTTTAGGGATGGGTATTTCATAGCAAAAGGAGCATGGAGAAAGGATAAAGCCTCCATTCTCTCCAGCATCTTTTATGCAATTTTTAACCTTTTGCTCTATTTCTTCATTAGGGCAGGCGCTTAAATCACTATATTCAATATTGCCGATTAGACAGATATCTTTGCCAATTTTCTTTTTGGCATCAGCGAGAATAACATCTCCCATCGGAGGGGGTTCTAATACATTGAGACCATCGGTTCCCATATCCCGGAATTTCTCCAAGAAATCATTTACCTTTCCACGAGAATGAACAATGGTTAAATAACCATAACTGTGAACTTTATCAATCAGTTTCGGTTCATAGCTCATAACAAATTCATCAAAGTCTTTTGGACTCATAAGCGGAGGCAAGGCAAGTTCTGGACCATTAAAGTAGAATACCGTCTCCTGAGAACCAATATTTTTTGTAACAGTTAAGTTTTCCTAAAATAATATTTTACTCCACTACTGTCCCGTTAACTTAGAGTGAAAATGCTGCAAACCCTCAATATTACAGGTATCTTCAAAGGAAAAAATTTTAAACGATTTGAAATGTTGGTAAAATATGGCCATTTCAAAATAATGAAAGGAGTGGCCAATGCATACAGGAAAATTAGTCTTTGCGCAATTAATGGAATTGCTTCCACTGTACGAATTCCAGCGGTGCGTTCAGCGCTATCAAGGCAACTACCGGGTAAAAAATTTCTCATGTCTGGACCAGTTTTTATGTATGGCCTTTGCCCAACTTACCTATCGGGAAAGTCTGCGGGATATAGAATCCTGTCTTCGGGCGATGGAGCCACGGCTCTATCATATGGGTATCCGGAGCAAGGTCTCCCGAAGTACGCTGGCCAGAGCCAACGAAAACAGAGATTGGCGCATCTATGCCGACTTCGCTCAGGTATTGATTGGGATAGCCCGGCCTCTCTATCTCAACGACGATTTCGGGGTACAACTGAAGCAAACGGCTTACGCCTTCGATTCTACCACCATAGACCTTTGCCTGGAACTCTTCCCCTGGGCAAAGTTCCGCAAAACCAAGGCCGCCATCAAACTCCATACTCTCCTGAATCTGCGTGGCAGTATCCCGGAATTCATCCATATTACCAAAGGCAAAGTACACGATGTCAATATTCTGGATCTTCTGATTATTCAACCTGGTTCTTTCTATGTAATGGACCGGGGTTATCTGGACTTCGCAAGGCTCTATGCCATCCATCAGTCTTCCGCTTTCTTTGTAACACGAGCCAAGCGGAATCTCAAGACCAAACGCCGATATTCACGGCCGGTGGACAAAGCCACCGGTCTTCGCTCAGACCAGACCATCGTTCTTACTGGTATCAAGACCGCCAGGGACTATCCAGAACCTTTACGACGCATTTCCTATCGCGATCCCGAGACCGGAAAACATCTGGTGTTTTTGACCAACAACTTTGTCCTACCAGCCCTTACTATTGCCCTTCTGTTCAAAGCACGGTGGCGGGTAGAACTGTTTTTCAAATGGATCAAACAACACCTTCGCATCAAGGCTTTCTTCGGTACATCCGAGAATGCCGTAAAGACTCAGGTTTGGATTGCCATCTGCGTGTATGTCTTGGTGGCCATTTTAAAGAAACGCCTTCAGACCGACCGGAGTCTTTACACAATTCTACAGGTTTTGAGCCTCAGCCAATTCGAGAAAGAACCACTCTACGACTTGCTTTCGCAACAATTAGACCATTTATCAAAGAACAGCACCTTGCCGAAACAGTTGCTATTATTCAATCTTTAACGGGACAGTAGTGTTCTTTGACATAAGTTATTGACAACTTACCCCTATCTGTGAGATACTACCTCCAACGGAGGTGGTATCATGAAAAGGAAAAATGCAGTCAGATTAAAAGTAAAAGAGAAAGAGTTGCTAAGGCAACTTTTAAGTAGGGGTAAAGAAAGGGCAAGAAAACTGACGCGTTGCCGGATCCTATTGCTGGCCGATGAAGGCAAGAAGGATGCTCGGATAATAGAATCTTTAAGGGTAGCACGCAATACGGTCCGCCAGGTTCGCCAAAGGTATGTCCGGGAAGGCTTGAAGGCGGCAATCAATGAACATCCGCGGTCAGGAGCGCCGAATAAGTTCAGCGGCCGCCAGAAGGCCAAGATTACCGCCATAGCCTGTTCAGAGCCTCCGGAAGGAAGGAGCCGCTGGACTCTTCGCCTGATCGCGGATAAGATTGTGGAGTTGGAATTCGCTGACAGCATATCCTATAAAACAGTTGAGCGCATCTTAAAAAAAACGAACTTAAGCCTCACTTAAAGAAACATTGGTGTATCGGTCAGATTACGGCCGACTTTCTCTGGCGCATGGAAGAGGTCTTAAATCTCTATGAGCAAACTTACAATCCGCAAAGGCCGGTGGTCTGTTTTGACGAACGGCCTTGCCAGTTGACGGGGGAGGTGGTAACCCCCATTCCTATGAAACCCGGAAAAGATTTCCGCCAGGACTATCATTATGACAGAAACGGCACTTGCGTGACGATGTTAGCTTTTGAACCCTTAACCGGCAAACGGATTACTGTTGTCAGAGAACAAAAAACCAAGAGAGATTACGCGATGTTTATGGAGGAGTTGGCGCAGGCGTATCCGGAGGCGGAAAAGATTATCCTAATTCAGGATAATCTTAACACGCACAACCCCTCTTCCTTCTACGAGACCTTTCTTCCGGAAGACGCCTTTCGTCTATCTCAGCGCTTCCAAATGTTTTACACGCCCAAGAGAGCCAGTTGGCTAAATATGGCGGAGATAGAATTTTCCGCCCTTGCCAAGCAATGTCTTGACCGGCGCATTGGCGATCTTGCGACCTTATCTAAAGAAGTGTACGCTTGGACCGGGGAACGGAACCGCAAGAAGGCAACCGTTTCCTGGCAGTTTACAAAAAATGACGCCCGAAAGAAGTTTGATAGATTCTATCTGGATGTCAAGAATTAATGTCACAGAGCAGTAGTGATATCAAATATATCTTTAATCCTGACATTAATTATCTTTGCCTTTCCTATTCTGCAGGTATGTAAGGCTTTGTGCTTTGAAAAAACCTTCTCCATCTTCTTAAAATCATTAATATAACCCTTTTTTCTTAAATATTCTACAGATTGAGAAGGTACCTCAGTGCCATCGGGAAGAATTACAAAAGAACCTTTGAAATCACGATAGTATCGATAAGGAACCTGCATATATTCCTCTACACTATGCAACTCTGTGCAGGAAGAAAAACCAACCCCTAAGAAGAGATTCCAGGCATCTAACTTATATAACTGTTCAAAAGTACTACCCTTGCCAAAGCTTCTTACCCCTTCCCCCATAACATCCTTGCGATGGGGACCAATGGCGGCAACCGAATGGCAGATATGATGACTCCTGATAGCTTCTTTTCTTTTTCTGAAAATCTCGGGAATTATACCCACCTCTGACTTTACCGATGTATTGGCTAGATCAAAGACTACCTTTTCTTGATCATGAAAAGAACCCCAGGTAAATGTCGGCATTACTATTGTTCCTTCTTTTCCAACCGTCTCCAGCAAAGCATCAATTATGGTATCGGCCCCTCCTACTACATAACCAAAAGAACTTAAAGAGGAATGAACTAAAACCACATTCTTTTCTTTCAGTCCAACGGTTCTCAAACTATACTTTATATCTTCTTTATTGACAGTTTCCTCCTCCATTTCTGCAAATTTCTAAAAACCTTCATTAGCAAACATGGGTAATAAGTTCTACCTTCTTTCCCGGCTTAAGAGGTATTTCTAAACGAGCAAATGCCATCTCGAAACTGGAACGATTATTTTTAGAGTAGGAGTTAAATGGTAAACACGGCCAGTGAAATGTACAGGGGGTACTGGTAGATATTATAGCTTTCTGACTAGCAAAAAGAATTTGATTCCCTTTTCCGAGTCTATATCTGATAACAGTTTTGCCAAGTTTGACATCCTGGTTGTTTAAACGAATACTATCGCCAGGTTTCACAAAAAGAGGGATGTTCCATAAAAACCTTTCTTTAGATGGCCCTCCGATAACTGCTCTGATGAGACATGTTGATACATTGGGCCACTTGACCTCGAGCCGGCCAACGAAATCGGGATAAATGGCTTCCAAATATTTTGGTTTCGCATCAAGGCCTATACGTCCACCTACTAAAGGTCCTTGTAACCTTTTGTTCACCGGGAGAAACGTATTATGCAATGGATGTTTTTTATCCTGACTACCATTAATGATAAGCCCTGTGGTTTTATGCCAGAGACTGAAATGGTTATTATTCCCTAAATTAAAAGGATTCCTTGGAGAAACAATACTGGCATCAGCAGACAGTGTAACTTCCCATGCTCCTTTGCGAATAAAGCCAGATACTGTGGTTAGCTGCCTACAACCTTTCCAGGGATGGTATGCGGGAATTTCTCCTTCTTGATAATGAATAAAATTTTCCAGCCATCTTGCACATTCTTCTCCCTCCATAGCTACTGGAGCCTTCAGTCTAACAAGAGCTGCCTGCTTGATAAAGGAACGGCCTTCAGGGAAAATGCTGAAACCAAAATGACCCCAAGTGAATGGAGAAGAATGATAGCGACAACGTTTATCAATAGTTGCCACATGGGTAAAATCCGGATAGGAAACTGTTTTATGGAAATTCAATGCCCGGCGCAAAACTTCACGGTAAACTGGCTGTGGAGACAAAACATTCATCCGTGCTATACCGGCCAATGAGACAATATTGTACAAAGGTGTTGGTCCCCTGTCCTCAGCCCAGTAACCATCAGGATGCTGGTATTCAGCAAAACGAACAGTGAACTTGTCAGCCAGCCTGCACCAATCTTTTTTTTGCAGAATAATCCCTGCCAGATAGAGAGCAACCGCATAGAGAATGGCATGGTTGGGTCCTGTGCTGAAAGACATCCAGTTAAACCGTCTCTGCTCAAGATAACCTTTAATCCGCATTGCTAGATTGCCCGCACTTCTTAAAAATGTCTTTTCCCAGATTACTCTGCGAGAAGATTCCAGCTCATCCTTGATTAGGAAATAGGCATCGGCCCAGAAAGTCAGAAGTCGCTGGTCGACCATTTTACCCTTATTTCCATAGGAGCTATAATTGATTTCTCCATTGCTATCGGTGACTTTAGCCACATAGTCTCCGAGTTTGATAATAACTTGAAGAATTTTTTGGTCTTTGAAGTAAGGATTATCAGGAAAATTTGTTTTATAAAAATATGCCAGAGGATAAATAAATTGCTGGCCATAAAGGAAATAGCTTCTTGGATCTTTTGGCGAAAAATATCCCTCTGGATTAAGACGCTCCAACATCGCTGGGATACGATCCTTTACACTATCCCGATAAAGCTGAGGAAATTTAATCATCCAATTTTAACAACGTAGCGCTATTAGAATAAAAGATTTTCTTTTCTTCTTGGCTAATTGGATAAAGCTTTCTTCGTTCCCATTTCCTAAGTGGGCAATGATAAGTTTTGCCTATATGGTCATGTCAATTATGGACATCTTCTCTATACTTCTCCAGAGTTTCAACCATGGCTAAAACATTTTCAACCGGGGTTCCTTTGAGAATAGCATTGGAGGGTCCGAGAACAAGTTTTGCCCCTTTAGCCTTTTCGATCAGCTCCTTTGTTTCCTTAATAACTCTTTCTGGATTTGCATTATGCAATAGAGCAGAGGGTATATTTCCAAAGAATATTTTCTCAGGATATCTCTCCTTTAATAAATCTATCTCCATCCCGGCATTTTTATCTATCTCTCCATATGCCTGGCATCCCGCCTTGATTAAAATCTCATCCAGGATGGACCACAAATTGCCATCGGAACGAAAACTATAGACCATATTATTTTCTTTACAAAAGTCTCCGATCTTCTTCAGGCGAGGCGTCATCATTTTCTTAAAACAGTCCGGAGAATACATCGGTCCTTTATTACTGGCTAAATCGCCTCCTCCAGCAATATAGCGAACACCAAGTTTATTTAATATTTCGAGTTCATAAAGCGCCCTTTCCAAAGCAAGATCAAGATACTCTTCAATAGCCTCTGGATAGAGCAGGGTTGCGGGAAGCCAGATATTATCTGGTGGAATACAAATACCCGCAGCAGACACTATCAGCTCAAACCCATCTGCCCCTGCCTTGCGGAAATTCTCTATAAGGTTAGAATAATAATCTACAAGATGGACATCTTTCTTGAAATTTTTTCTTTCTTCTTTGACTATTTTTGGTATATCATCTACAGTTAAATTATCTTGAGGACCTTTAATTGCCGCAAAATTTCCTGAAGCAGGGTCGTATTTTCTGATGGTTGGGTTACTTTCAGAACCATACACAAAGGTGAATTTATCTATCTGCTTAATCGGTTTTTCTGTCAGGCGCCAGGGCATTCGGATAAAGTCCCATTTTAGGACTTTATTTAATTCCACAAGATCGTAATAAAGTTTCTCTTCAAACTCCTGATGAAACTCATCCCCTTTGCTCCAGGTTAAAGATTCGGCATAATGGAGAGTCGTTGTGCCCGCATTTACCTTTCTTCCTAAAAGTTTGCTGGCGACATCACAGGCAACCGCCGGCCCCCAGGAAGGGATATAATCCTTCTTTTCAAAAGGGTCTTGGGATTGATATAATTCCTTCATATCCTCAATAACCTCTTGGCATTCTTAAAAGCAATCTTTTCAAATGTCTTCTTCTTAATTAATCTCCTTTCCTCTGCCTCCTTTAAAAATTTAATTTGGGGGCATTTCTGCCCTGGGGATAAATAGTCGGTGCCAAAGAGAAGTTTATCCTGAAATTCCTCCAAGAAACGATACCCGAACCCCGAGTCACGAGTGATGGCATTGTAGCCACTGCCAGCAGAAAGGTCGCCATAGAGATTAGAGTATTTAGAAAATAGCCTATCCAGTGCTCCTTTTTTTACCTTTCCCTTTGGGTAGCCAGTAAAGTCCTTCTTTTTCACATCGGAAGAGATTTCAGCCCAAAAATGTGGACCATGACCGATAAAGATTGTTCTCGGAAATTTTTTGAGCATCTTTTCCAATCTCGGAAGACCGATATCATCCTTATTTCTTAATCCATCTAAATGCAGAACAATCAGCATCTTTAATCTTCCGCAGGCCTCGTATATTTTTTGCAGTCGGAGGTCATCCACCCATAAACCGGCTAATTCCTCGCCAAAACCTTTACATCCTCTTTCTTTATACTCCTTTATTACCCTATAGAAATCAGTTGAAGGGGAAGAGTTTCCTCTTCTTGGGTCAACATTGCAGAAGGGGATAAGTCTATCCGGATGCCGCTTACAAGCCTTTAATACCTCATCAGTGGTTACATAATATAAGGTTTCTTCCGGATTCTCAATCGGTAAAACTATGCTTTTCTCAATCCCATTTCTATCCATAAATTTTAAAAGTTGATTAACCTTCAATGGCTTCCCTAAACCGAGTTTCCCGATATGGGTGTGGATATCAATCATTCTATTCTCCTTTTTTTAAACAAGATTAACAGGTATGCTGTCATTCCCGAGGTTAGTAATCGGGAATCTATAGATTCCTGCTTACACAATGCAGGAATGACAGTTTATTCAATCTCACTTAAACATCTTTTCATATGTTTAATACTTTTCTCTATCCCTGCCTTAGCATCTTCCTTTGCTTCATACTCCAAAGAGAGGTAGCCATTGTAACCGGCATCCTTCAGTATTCTGAAGCATTCAGCAAAATCTATATCCCCCTCTCCTACGGGAACCGCCAAAAGACCATCTTCTTTTTTCTTAAGGTCTTTAACATGAACCATCGCGGCATAGGAAGCGGTATTTTTTACTCCTTTTGAAGGCTCTTCGCCATAGGACCAAAAATTGCCGATATCCACATTTGCCTTCAAAAAGGGAGAATTTATTTTGTTAAGATAGAAAAGAACCTGCTTTGAGGTTGCCGCCAGACCCCCATGGTCCTCAAGAGCCAAGATGATCTTGTTCTGCTTTCCGTATTCAGTGCATTCTGCTAAACAATCGCAGATTAAATTGCTTCCTTCTCCCCAACTTAAACCTTTTCTTCCTCCGGCAAAGACTCTTAAAACCTTTGCTCCTAATTGATTTGCTTCATCAATCGCTAATTTTACTTTAGCAATTTCTTCTCTTACCTTGCCTGTTCCAACTACCGCGCCAAAGTTATTTCCCACGATATATCCCGAGAGAGCGATGTTATTGTCATTTAGCCAGGCAGGGAGTTCAGTGAACTCTCTTTTTTTATCCTCCCAGTAATAGCCTAAATCAACTCCCTCAAAACCAACGCTGCTTGCATATTCAATAAATTCTTTTACGGTCATCTTCTTTGCAGAAAAGAGTTGAGCACAACTATAAATCGTAATACTTGTCTTCATTTTTCACTCCTTATTTAGATTCCTGTTTGCACAGGAATGACAGAATGGGTTGTCATTCCTGCATTGTCTCCCCCTGTCATTCCCGCAATCAGTTAGCGGGAATCCATTCCATTCATCCTATTTTGACACTATCCTTTTCTGCGAAAAGTTAATCCCCAACCACCAAGTTCTTCTGGATTTCCTTTGTCTTCCGGGAGCAACTCCTTATAGTTTTCCGCCACCTTGCGAAATGCCTCTGCATGTTCCTCGATGATTTTTGGACGATAATGCTTAAACCAGGGAATAGAAAATACCTTTTCCTGAATACCCTCTGAAACCGGTAGACTTCCAAGAGGTTGTCTTATATCACAGGCAGAATTAACAATTCTGGTTGGTTTTCCCTGATGATATACATCTATACTATTAAAGATGGGATGCAGATGCAAAGGCTTGTTACATCCTGGACCAGTGGGGACCCCTTCGGCAGTCACCGCCTCACAAAAGCGGGTAATGGAAAGATTATCCAATTCCTCAGAGCGATAAAGACCTAAAGGAGCATACCAACCACCTTTGGTAGTTTTGGAATTCTTTTCCGGTCGATGCGCTTTGATTCCCGGGGTTCCCTCTAAAAGGTCCCAGAAGTAATTCATCGCTTTATCAATCTCTGCCATTCTTTGGGGATAAAGTTTTAATTGCACCCTTCCTACAGCAGAAGAAAGTTGATGCATTCTATATTTATATCCACCCCAGGGAAGGCCGGAACCTTTTTTAATATCTTCTAATTGAATCTCATTATGCCGGGCATAATGGCCAAAGGCAAGTGCTCGCTCATAGATTCTCCGATCATTGGTGAGCATAATCCCGGCTTCTCCGCAGGGGAAGGATTTGCCGCTCATCAAGGAAAAGGCCGATACATCCCCGATTGTTCCTACCATTTTTCCTTTATATAATGCCCCATGGGCATGGGAGCAGTCCTCAATCACTTTAAGATTATGCTTTCTGCCAATTTCCATAATGGAGTCCATCTCTGCGGGATAAGCACAATAATGAACAACCACAATCGCTCTTGTCCTTTCGGTAATCCTTTTCTCAATATCATCCGGGTCAATGCATAGGGTTTCCGGGTCAATCTCGGCAAAAACAACCGTTCCTCCAAGGGAAAATACAGGCAGAGCCGAGGCCCAGTAAGTAATGGAAGGGCAGATAATCTCATCCCCTTTGCCAATCCCTAAACCAAACATCGCTCCATGCAAAGCGCCGGTGCCGGTGCTATGGCCAAGAGCGTATTTCATCCCATTCCAGGCGGCATACTCCTCCTCAAACTTCTTGGTTACATCGGTTCCGGACATATTCCCGGCACGTAACACCTTCAAAACCGCCTCTTCAATCTCCTTGGTGATGATCGGCCAGGTAAAGATATCACCCACATCGGTCTGAACCGTTTTTTCTCCTCCAAAAATCGCCAATTTAGACATAATTTACTCCTCCTTCATCTCCCGGGCAACATTTAAAAGATGTTGAATCTTTGGCTCATCCTCCAATCTACTCATAGAAAAACTGATGAGATAAGGTTTGGATTCGGCTATCTTACAATACATCGCCTCAAGCTCTTCAGCCGATAAATCATGAATATGCCAGGATAAAATGCGGGATTGAAATTTACAGGGGCAATGTTGATGCAGAAGTTCCGGTGTCAGGTACTGGTCAGCGCTGGGGTCAAAGTATTCAATCTTTAATTCCTTTAAAAATGGCAGATGCTCTACCCGCAAGAGTTCACTGTGAAGAGAACGTTCAGTTGCCTTTAGTCCTTGAAAAATCTCCTCCCAGTAAGGGACAACGAATTCCTTGAAGATTTTAGGTGGAAACATCCCGCCAAAATCATCGGGAAAGCCATGAAGACCTGGCTGGATAGGTGTTCCAAAATGTTCGCTGATTGTCCTTGCATAATTTAATGCACTTTTGGTACAAAATTTTAAAAGTCTATGCGCTCTTTTAGGGTCATCATAGGGAAGGGTCAAAAAATCCGAGCCCATCAGCAGGACCGCTGTGGTTATTGGCCCTTCCAAGGGATGGCCAATAAAATTTGGAGATTGGGGACAACGTCTTTTTATTTCAGCACAGATTTTTAATCTTTCTTGAATCAAGGGAGCGGCTAAATAGTCCTTTGGCTCAGTTAATTGGTCAATCTCTTCTGGTTGATGAATTATCGGAAAGGGCTTTGGTTCAGCATCCTCAGCAAAGACAATCTTTGCCCCTAAAGATGCGATATGGGGATAGCAGAATCCGGCCAGTCTCGGTATGGGAGGCTCCACACCCAGCCGTCTTGCCAATGGTTTAATTCTTTCGTAGGACTGAAGAATGGCCTCCACATCAAAGTGTAATTCATTCTGCTTAACTCCACCTACTTCGGCTAACAAGCTATCGGAAAAACCAAAACTAAAAGATTGTCCCATTTTTCTACAATTTCAGAATTTTGCAGCCAGCATTATTTCGATATAGCAGCCAAGAATTGCGCTATTATAAGCTATTTAAATCCCTCCTACTATACTATCTGCTATCTTTAGTAGCAATATGCGAAAGTTAGCTTCTAGATTAAGATTGTAGCAAATTTTGCTGGTGATAGAATAGGGATGCCTTGAAATTTTTTAAGAGGTTGCAAATGTTTTGTATCTCCGGAAACGATATAATCTGCCTTTCCTGCCAAAGCACACTCTAAAAACTTATTATCCTCAGGGTCTTCTTTTATTGTCTTAACCTTAATTGTTGGGATAACGGTAATAGCATTAAGAAGTAAAGCAAAGGAAAGACCCTTGATATCGTCGTCTGTAATACCCCTCTTAGAAAACTTTTTTTCCCTCAGAACACGATTTATCTCTTCTATAATCTCCGGCGAGATAATTAATAGGAAGAGCCCTTTTCTCCATGCTTTTAATATTTCTCCTGGCGATCCTTTTTTCTTTATAAGCCCGCTTACAAAGATATTAGTATCAAGAACAACTCTTTTCATCTCTTTTCCGCTCTGACTTTCTCGATGATCTTTTCAATATCTTTTTCTGTTAGCTTCATTCCCCTGGTCTTTCTCCAGATATTATCCAGAGCAGAAAAGCTTTTTTCTCGTAATTCTACTAACGTGTCAAATTCTCCTAAAGGAATAAGAGCCGCTATTGGTTTCCCGGCCCGTTGAATAATAAATTCATCACCCCCATAGCAGGACCTATTCAATAACTCTCCTAAATTTCTCCTAACCTTTATTGCACTCACTGTTTTTTGCATTTTCGCTCCTTATTATAATAATTGTATCAGTTGTATCATATTTATTCCTCTTTGTCAACTTTTGCAATCTACAGATTAAAATGTTTGATTGCATCTTGGATAGCTTGCTCCATCAATCGAATCATTTCGTCTACCTCACTTTTAGTGATAATGAGTGCGGGGGCAATAACCAAAATATCTCCATTGTTGCGCAGAATCATTCCATTTTTCCAGCAGTGGTCTCTGATGTAGGTGCCGACCTTAAGCTTAGGGTTAAGGGGAACTTTGCTCTTTTTGTTAGCGACCAATTCTATCGCCCAGAGCGTTCCCATTCCCCGGATATCACCGACTATTGGATATTTATAGAGTCCCTTTAACCTTTCCTTCAGAAATTTCCCGATAGTGGCGGCCTTCTCCACCAATCTTTCCTTTTCAATAATTTCAATATTGGCCAAAACAGCAGCAGCCACCGTAGGATTGCCACTGAAGGTAAAGCCATGGCGAAAATCCTTGCCCGCTCTTCTAAACTCATCAGCGATCTCAGACTTGGCGATGACTACACCCATTGGTAGATATCCTCCACTAAATCCTTTGGCCAAACAGAGAAAGTCAGGAACAACCTTCCAGTTCTCGCAGCAGAAGAACTTCCCGGTCTTACCAAAGCCAACCTGAATCTCATCGAAGATAAGGAAAATCCCATAATTATCGCAGAGAGCTCTTAATCCTTGAAGATAGCCATCCGGTGGGACAGGATAACCAATATTTGAACCAGGAATTGGGTCAACGATGACTGCGGCCACTGTCTCCAGCTTCTCCCCGAGGATGACCTGTTCCATATTTTTCAAGCAGGCAAGGTTGCAGGAGGAAGGCTCTAACCCTAATTCACAGTGGTAACACCAGGTAGACATCGCATGCGAAAATCCGGGAGACAATAAAGGTTGGAAAGGTTCAGCAAAGTCAGGCAATCCTGTAGCCGATAAAGCGCCTAAGGTTGCTCCGTGATAGGAATACCTTCGGCCAATAATCTTATAGCGGGAAGGTTCCCCTTTCTGCCAGAAATATTGTCTTGCCATCTTGATTGCAGATTCACAGGCTTCTGAGCCGTCATTAACAAAAAAGGAAACGGAGAGATCTCCCGGAGCAAGGGAGGCAAGTTTCTCGGCTAATCTAATCACCGGCACCGTATAACAGTCATGGTAACTGGGGAAAAATTCCAATTTTTCCATCTGTTCCTGCACCGCCCTGGCTATCTCAGGACGATGGTGTCCACAAATAGTGGTAAGAAGAGAGGCAAATGTATCTAAGTAGCGTTTCCCATGGATATCGGTAAGGTAACAACCCTCTCCCTTGACAAATATTTTTAGCTCCTTTTCGATGTCCGCATAATCGGATAAACTTGTCCAGACATATTTTTTAGCCACTTTAACCAATTCCTCTATTTTTTTCTTATCCATTTTTCTTTCCTTTTTATTTAACTCTTCCCTGTTCCTAATTATTCTTCTTAGTAATTGATGCTAATTGGGTATCTGCCAAAGATTTGCCAGTCCTGCCCGCAGATACTGTGAGGGGGGCACCGGACAGATTGCATCTATTACTTTCGGGTCGATAAGTATCTCCATTGTAGGCACCCGGTCGGGGATTCGACCCTCAAGTGCCGCAAATACTCTCTCTCGTGAGTTCATTGTCGACATTTGAGTAAATTCTTCGCAACCTGAGCAATTGACTCCGGAGAGAAGCCGAACCTGTCCAACAGCCAATCGTGGGAGCCAACAATATGTACATATGTATCCGGGAGTCCTATCCGCTTAAAGGGCACACCTACTCCGCCTTCCGCCAGCACTTCCGCAACCGCACCTCCCAGACCACCGATAATATTATGCTCTTCCACAGTTATTATGCCCCTGGTCTCATCAGCGGCTTTAAGGATAGCTTCCTTATCTATCGGTTTTACCGTATGCATACTTAAGACACGCGCCTGGATACCATCTTTAACCAGAAGTTCAGCGGCCTGATAAACCCGGTAAGTAATTGTGCCGGTTCCGATGAGGGTAATATCTCCTCCCGCTCGTGCCTGAATGGCTTTGCCGATCTTAAAGTCAATTTTTCCCTTATGCAACCGAGGCTCCTTTTTATACCCACAACGATAATAAACCGGCCCTGGATGTTTGACCATCGCATAGGTAGCCGCCTCAGCCTCAGTGAAATCGGCCGGGGCCACCACCACCATGTCCGGCAAGGCTCTCATAATTGCCAGATCCTCTGTGGACTGGTGCGAAACCCCCAATGCTCCATAAGCCAAGCCTCCACCAATGATGACAATCTTGACATTGACATTATGATAACATACGTCATTGCGGATCTGTTCCAAACAGCGCAGGGTAGGGAAATTGGCAATGGAATAGGTAACCGCAATGTTGCCTTCCATCGCCAAACCACAGGCGATGTCGGTCATATTCTGCTCAGCCACGCCAACGTTAAAGTAACGGTCAGGGAAAGCTTTAGCAAATGGCTCTATTTCACCGTAGCCAATATCGGCAAGAACCAAAAATATTCTTTCATCTTTTTTGGCAATTTTCAATAGCGTCTTATTAAATACCGTCCTCATATTCAACCCCCAATTCTTTATAGGTAGCAGAAAGCTTCTCGTCCTCAACACAGCGGTAATGGGATGCTACCGTATTTTCCAGATAACCGATACCCTTGCCCTTCACCGTATGGGCAATGACAAAGGAGGGCCTGGATTTTTCAAAGGGAATGACTGAAAGAGCCTGTTCAATCTGCCTAAAGTTATGTCCGTCAATCTCTTTAACCGCCCAGCCAAAATCTTTGAGTTTTTTGGCAAAGGGCTCAAGATTAATGATTTCTTCTGCCTTGCCCAGCGCCTGAATCTTGTTATAATCAACGATTGCAATCAGATTATCCAATTTATGCTGAGCCGCAAACATAATCGCCTCCCAGGTGGAGCCCTCGTTGCAGTCCCCATCACTCATCAAGACAAAGATGCGATGCTTTGCTCCGGTATGTTTGGCGGCTAAAGCCATTCCCAGCGCTACCGGTAACCCATGCCCTAAAGAACCGGTAGAAAATTCTACACCAGGAACATGATGACTGATATGGCCACAGAGCTTACCATCGTCGCAATAATAGGTCTTAAGCCAGTCCTTAGGGAAAAAACCTTTCTCGGCCATAATTCCATATACCCCTGCTGCCGCATGACCTTTGCTAAGGATGAAACGGTCCCGCTTTGGCCAATCGGAATTTTTTGAGTCAAGGCGCAATATTTTCTCAAAGAGCACGATCAACAAATCTGCCTCGGACAGTGAACTACCGAGATGGCCACTATGACGTAAATTAGTCATCATCACTGCGTGCGCCCGTATCTTAGCCGCGAGTTTCCTATAACCCTCATCTTTATCCATATAATTTGCCTCCTTCAACTGATTGTTATGCCTCCATCAGAGACAAAGATACCCCCAATACAATAAGATGCCTCATCCGAAGCCAGGAAAAGAGCCATCTGAGCAATCTCCTCTGGCTTCCCGTATCTTCTGGCCGGAGTGGTAGCTAAAAATTTCGCTTCATCAAAACTTGGGTCCTCACGGCTACTTTCATTGAGCATTGGGGTATCAACCGCACAAGGAACAATGCAATTTACCCGTACCTTTTGAGGGGCATATTCAACCGCCAGGGAGCGCGTCAAAGAGATAATCGCCCCTTTGGTTGCGGTATAAGCGTCACATTGAGGGACACCGATTACACCAGCGCTGGAGGAGGTATTGATTACCGCTCCTCCCCCGCTTCTGATGATTTCCGGAATGCCATACTTGCAGCATAGAAAAACCCCTCTTAGATTTACATCAAGAATCCAGTCCCAGGTTTCCTCGGTAATTTCTGTAATTGGACCATCAGCTTTACGCAGAAAGATAGCCGCATTATTATAGAGAATATGCAAAGCCCCGTATTCCTTGCGCGTTATCTTAAAAATTTCTTCTACCTCATCTCTTCTGGAAACATCGGCTTTAACCAGGATTGCCTTGCCTCCCTCTCTGGTAATTTTATTTACTGTTTCTTTGCCCTTTTCTGCGTCATTGTCTACCACTACTACGCGGGCACCTTCCTGGCTAAAGAGAAAGGCAGCCGCCTGGCCTATTCCTCCAGCAGCCCCGGTGATAACCGCAATCTTATTTTTCAAGCGCATTTTCTTCTCCTATTTATTGTAGAGAAATTTCTTTTAGTTGTAGTGGTAAAGCTTGCTTTGCTTGTATTGTAGTGGTCAACCTTGGTTGACCGACGAGCAAGCTCCTGTCACTACAGGTTCGCACATCATCTAAAACACCGGAATAAGCCATTTATTTTTATCGCCTCACCATTTCTTTTACCGTCTTAATAATATCCTCCTTCTGGGGGATACAGGCATCCTCTAAACAAGGGGAGAAAGGGATAGGAGTATTTGCTCCCCCTAAAACCTTTGGCGGAGCGTCCAAGTAATCAAATGCTTTTT